>Ga0256845_1000041_pt1 | contig 102172 bp, 92 predicted proteins | sample RiftiametaG_FD_189101 | JGI IMG/M metagenome (GOLD analysis project Ga0256845, IMG submission 189101) | Tube worm associated microbial communities from hydrothermal vent at the East Pacific Rise, Pacific Ocean - Riftia | ecosystem: Host-associated > Annelida > Integument > Unclassified ...
GATCAATTCCAGCATTAATAAGTGGTAAAGGATTTACTGTTACATCTACATTGTCAGTTGAAATACAACCTAATAAGTCTGCAGTTACAGTATAGGTAGTAGTACCAACTACAGGAGTAAAAGCAATACCATCAGTGATACCATTGTTCCATGTTAAGATTGCTCCATCCGGGTTTGTAGCCGTTAAAGTTACAGCTAAAGGTTCACAAATAGTTTGATTGATCCCTGCATTAATTGCTGGAGCTGACGGATCTACTAAATTAATAACTGTATTGTTTAATGTTGTACAGGTTAAGGCATCTACTAGGAAACCAGTGTAATTACCAGCACCTAAACCTGTAATTGTAATAATTCCAGTAGCATCAGATATCATAGGATTAGGACCTTGAGGTGTACCATTGTTATAGGATACTTGATAATTAGTAGTATTTAATAAACCAGAGATAGTAACAAAACCATCTGTTCCTCCACAAGTCGTGGGATTTGTTCCTGTAACGGTGAAGACTGGTAACGGATTAACAATGACATCAACGATATCAGTAGATACACAAGTTAACAGCGTTGCCGTAATTGTATATGATGTTGTTCCAATAGGTGAAACGAATGCTGTTCCATCTATGACACTATTACTCCAAGTTAAAGCCGCTCCGTCAGGGTTTGTAGCTGTTAAAGTCACGTTTTCATTTTCACAAACGGTTTGATCAATTCCAGCATTAATAAGTGGTAAAGGATTTACTGTTACATCTACATTGTCAGTTGAAATACAACCTAATAAGTCTGCAGTTACAGTATAGGTAGTAGTGCCAACTACAGGAGTAAAAGTAATACCATCAGTGATACCATTGTTCCATGTTAAGATTGCTCCATCCGGGTTTGTAGCCGTTAAAGTTACTGCTAAAGGCTCACAAACTGTTTGGTCAATCCCTGCGTTTACACTAGGAGTTGGGTTTACATTTAAGTTGATTTGCGAAGGTGTACCAACACAAGTACCTAATGTAGGAGTTATTGTGATAGTAGAAGTAGTTAATGTAGAAGATGTATTAGTTCCTGTAAAGGATAAGATATCACCTGTTCCACTTGCGGCTAAACCTATTGTTATATTTGTGTTTGTCCAATCAAATGTTGAACCAGATGTTCCTAAGATAATAATATCGGAAAAATTAAATGTATTACAAACAGTCTGATCAAGTATGGGGTCAAGTATTGGTGTTTCTTGAATCGTCATTGTTACAGTGGATATAGAAAAACAAAGAGGATCGTCTGTAGTATACGTAATTTCATATACACCCGCATCAGATGCGCTAAGATCAACTATACCTGTAGTAGCATTAATTGATAAAGTTGGACCACCCGAATTTACTGTGAATCCAAATGACCCAGGGTCTCCTGTAATTATTATTGTAGGATCAGTATCAGCTTGACAGGATACTAATGTGTTGTATGAAAAAGAAGCGTCTTGAACTCCTATAAAATTACCAGAAATAACAACTGAACAGCCGTTTGCGTCTACAATGTGATATGAGTAATCTTGTCCATTCGTTAAACCGTTAATAGTAATAGTCCCTCCATAAGTCGTAGATGTATTTCCAAAAGAAGCATTAGTTGGCATTAAAGAGCCAGGAACGATACTGTAATTTGATCCATCAATCTCAGGTAGTCCACCTGTTATTGTTGAGGAGATACTTCCGTTTTGACAATCTTCAACTTCTATAGATTTCATTTCTGGTATGTATTGAACTGCAACTGCAACTCCTAAGTCATAACATGGAGGAGTGGAAGCTGAATAGGTTAATGAATTAACATCATACATTGTAATGGGAACATAATATATAATATTATTTGTGAAAGTTCCAGCAGGGTAGGAGTTTAAGGTTGTTAAATCATTAATGTCATTAAAAACAAAGTTACCCGTACCAGCAGCAATAATCCCTTCAAAACATACGTCACTGTTAGGGTCTATTCCTGGTGTTGGTGGACATGAATAAACAGCATATCCAATACCCGGATTGAAAGTTCCAATAGCAACATCAGTTGGGGCTACATAGTTTCCATTTGATGTATAGGTGAAGCTATCTCCCCAACATAAAACAAAATTAGAGTTTCCCGAGCCTATCATAGTTGGGTTAGAAGAGCCTGCATCTGCATCACATGAACAGTCAATTGGAGCAGTAAAAGCTAACGCAGAAGTACAGCCTCCATTAGCAGAGAATACGGCAACAATTGTTGAATTCGAACCATCAGCATCTATCCCTGAAATGGTATAGTTTAAAGGGCTAATAAAATCGACTGCGTTAATTATGGTATCGAAAGATGTTGTACCATTGTTCACTGTAATTGTTAAAGTACCAGTAATTGGAGGCATTTCAAAGGAAATACTTCCACTAGCGGTAAAACTATTGTCAAATGAACTACAGACAGACTGAGTTGTTGTGAAATTTGTTATGTTACATGGACAAATAGGAGCAGTGTAATTTGCAGAATTTGTACATAAAGGTTCATCAGAAAAAATTGCTGTTACGTCACAACCAAGTCCATCTGCATTTTGACCTGTAATTGTGTAATTTAGCGGAGATATAAAAGGGGCATTAATAATTTGATTATTACCATTACAATCTGTAATTGTTAATGTTCCAGTAACTGGAGGGTCTGTAAATGTTAATGTACCTGTTGTAGTATATGTAGTCGATGGACATGTTATGTTTTGATTTGCAGAAATACCAGTAAATACGCATGGTGCTTCAACTGTAACATTAATACAATCATTAGCATCACATGGTACAGAGCCTAAATCGTAACAAATTTGAAATGTTCCTGAGCCTGCAACAGCTGGATCAAATACTCCTGTAACAGGATCAATACAAGCACCACAATTTGAAGACCAAGTACCTCCTCCATCAACTGCGGTCATAGCTATAGAAGGGTCAGAAGTAGAAAGTGTAGGTACAGCAGTGATTGTAGGATTCCCAGGGCCAGTTTGTGCACTACCTGGTGAATTTCCTAATTGTAGTGTAAAACTTCCAGCTGAATTGGACCAATCTTCAACTAGTATCATTAAGACGTCTCCAGCAGTTACCATTGGAGAGGCTATTGAAGAGGGACATGGGAAATCAGTTCCAAATTGATTACAACCGCTAGAATTGGTTGCATAATTACAACCAATTTCAGTACCAATACCTAGTGAGTTACATGGGTCGGCTTGTCCAGTGATATCAAATATGGCAACATCAACAAAACCCGTTGCAGAGGTAGGACTGTTAATGAGTAAGTTTAAAGGACCTGTTGATGTAATGTATAAAATTACATAACCATAATTTGCATTATTTCCATTTGTAAAGTCCAAGCAAGAAGAAGGATTGTTTGAAGGTGGAATAAAGGGGAAAGCATTGGTTTCACCTGGAGTACAAATAGATGTATTTGTATTACATTGAGTATTTCCATTAAATGAATTGAAAAGAAATATTAAAAGAATTAGTTTAATGAATTTCATATCCGATATATTTAAAGTGTTTAACAAATTTCTCTAAAAATAACTCTGAGTCTTTACTCAGTATTTTAAAACTGATAGTCTGAGTAGAATAGGAAATACTAATATCAATCAATTCTGAATAACGCCCTAAAAATCTTTTTTCAAGCATAGGTGCTTTATACTCATCAATTAGATAATTGGATATGAATGAATAAGTAATTGTATTATTCGTTTTTACCGAATTTACAGGAGCCTTAGGGAAATTTGATCCATATTCTTGAGAATACGAGTTTAAACTGAGGCACAAAAAAAGTACAGTGTAAAGTTTTTTCATAAAAAGGGGTTTGTCAATTTTAAGGGTTAGCTAAAATTGGATTTTCCCTAAATCTATGAAATATAAACTAGCTTTTTGAAATTATTCGACTAACAAAAGGAAACTAACGATTAGTTCTTTAATCAAATGAAACGTTCGAATTAGAAGAGATTTCTAACATTTTTTCATATTCATCTGGAGTTAAATCATTATGAAAATAATTAATAGGGTTCAATTTGTCACCATTTTTAATTACTTCATAGTGGAGATGTGGTCCTGTTGATTTACCTGTTGATCCCACTAATCCTATGACTTCACCACGATTAACTGTTTGTCCAAGTTTTACTTCAAATTTACTTAAATGAGCATATCTTGTTTTATAACCATAACCGTGATCAATTACTATGCTTTGACCATAACCCCACATTTTTTTCTCAATTAAAACAACCTTCCCATTTCCTGAAGCATAAACAGGTGTTCCTGTATTACAGGTGAAATCTAATCCCCAATGCATTCTTTGCGTATGATAAACAGGATCATCTCGCCAACCATAACCACCAGCTGCTTTTCTTAAGTCTTTATTAGCAACAGGTTGTATTGCAGGGATGTGAGCTAACATTTTTTCTTTTTCTTTAGCTAACTCAATTAACTCATCATGGGATAAGGATTGGGCATAAATCATTTTTTGTAATTTCCTTAATCGTTTTGCATTATCAATTAATTGAGTTGAAAAATCGTAACCTTCTAATTTTTTATAAAGTTCACTATTATCAGTACCACCAGTTCCAAGGTTTTTATTAAAAGGCTCTGCATTTAAAATTGTACGATATAATTCAGTATCATTTTTCTGTAAATTGTCTATGACCTTCTCATCTAATATTAATTGTTTAGTTTGATTTTCAACTTCTTGCTTTAGAATTATATTTTCCTTTTCTAAAGAAATTTCGGTTGGAGACTTAAACCAACTAGTAAACAAAAATTGAAATACAAAACCCAAAATTATGGCAGGTGCAATTATTAATAAAGATTTTAAAACTTTTTCTCCCCAAGTTCTTTCTACTTTGTCATAAGATAAAGTGTCAGCATTGAATTTAAATTTCTCTTTTCTACTCATAATGATTAGTTTTCAATTATTAAAATAATATAAAATATTTATCAATAATTCGTTAATCAGTTGGCAAAGTTAAGTAATTAGAATAAATTTGTAAACTATTTTATAAATTTAACATTCATTTAACATACTAACTATATGAAAATCACTGAAATCCGTCAAAAATTCATGGACTTTTATGCTACTAAAAATCATAAAATAGAAAGGTCTGCGGCTATGGTTGTGAAAAATGACCCTACTTTGATGTTTACAAATGCAGGAATGAATCAATTTAAAGATTATTTCTTAGGATATAATAAACCAAATGATTCTAGAATTGCTAATACTCAAAAATGTTTAAGGGTTTCAGGGAAGCACAATGATTTAGAAGAAGTAGGCGTTGATACTTACCATCATACAATGTTTGAAATGCTTGGAAATTGGTCTTTTGGGGATTATTTTAAGGAAGAAGCAATTGCTTGGGCTTGGGAGTTATTAACAGAGGTTTATAAAATTGATAAATCAAAATTATATGTAACTGTATTTGAAGGTGATAAAGCTGATGGTACTGTTGTGGATCAAGAAGCTTATGATATTTGGAAGAAATATATTGATGAAGACAGAATTATTTTAGCCAATAAAGCAGATAATTTTTGGGAAATGGGCGAAACAGGTCCTTGTGGTCCTTGTTCAGAAATTCATGTAGATATTAGAGATGATTCTGAAAAAGCAAAAATTGATGGAAAGTCTTTAGTTAATATGGATGACCCTCAGGTTATTGAGATTTGGAATCTAGTGTTCATGCAATTTAATCGTAAAAAGGATAAAACTTTACATAAATTAGCAGAAACTCATGTGGATACAGGAATGGGGCTAGAACGTTTGGCTATGGTTATGCAAGGTGTTCAATCAAACTATGATACTGATTTATTTCAATACTTAATCCAACATATTTCTAAAATCTCTGGTATTGAGTATGGAAAGGATGAATCTAAAGATATTGCTATGCGTGTTATAGCTGATCATATTAGAGCTATTGCGTTTTCTATTACTGATGGACAATTGCCTTCAAATAATGGAGCTGGATATGTAATTCGTAGAATTTTAAGACGTGCAGTTCGTTATGGTTATCAAACATTAGATTTAAAAGAACCTTTCTTTTACACTTTAGTTGAAAAGTTAGGAGATATTATGGGGGGTGGTTTTCCTGAATTAATTAAACAAAAAGATTTAATAGAAAAAGTAGTTAAAGAAGAAGAGTTAAGTTTTTTTAGAACCTTAGCGCAAGGAATTAAAAAAATAGATTCTTTAATTCTAATTGCGAAAGCTAATAATGTGAAGGAATTAAAAGGAACTGATGTTTTTGAATTATATGATACATTTGGATTTCCTTTAGATTTAACATCTTTAATTGCGTCTGAAAATGAATTGAAAGTTGATGAAACTGGTTTTCAAATTGAATTAACCAAACAAAAAGAGAGAGGAAGAGCCGCTACCAAAATTGAATCGGAAGATTGGGTTGTATTAAGAGAGGATGATGTTGAGGAATTTGTTGGCTATGATTTATTAGAAACTGATATTTATATTACAAAGTACAGAAAGGTAATTCAGAAGAAAAAAGAATTTTATCAATTAGTGTTTAATATTACACCATTTTATGCTGAAGGTGGTGGACAAGTGGGTGATAAAGGTTTCATTAAAAATGAAACAGAGTCTATTGTTATTTTTGATACTAAAAAAGAAAATAATTTAATTGTACATTCGGCTAAAGCTTTACCAAAAGAACCAACTAAATTGTTTAAAGCAGTAGTTGGAGCTGAAAAAAGAAGATTGTCTGAAGCTAATCATACAGCTACCCATTTATTGCATCATGCATTAAGAGAAGTTTTAGGAACACATGTTGAACAAAAAGGGTCATTAGTGAACTCTGACAATTTACGTTTTGACTTTTCTCATTTTTCAAAAGTAACTGATGAAGAATTAGAATTAATTGAAAACAATGTGAATGCTGCAATTAAAGCAAATACACAATTAAATGAAAAAAGAGCAGTTCCTATTTCTATAGCGGAAGAGATGGGGGCAATGGCTTTGTTTGGCGAAAAATATGGAGATTTAGTCCGTGTGATACAATTTGATGGTTCAGTTGAGTTGTGTGGAGGAACACATGTTGAGAACACATCTAATATTGGAATGTTCAAATTTATTTCAGAATCTTCTGTTGCAGCAGGAATAAGAAGAGTAGAGGCAATTACATCTACTACAGCTGAAGCGTATTACAAAATAAGAGCGAATCAGTTTGATGAAATTTCATCAATGCTTAAAAAACCAAAAAACTTAGTGTCTTCAATTGAAGAATTGATGCAGAAGAATAACTTACTTCAAAAAGAAATTGAAAAATTACAAAAGGAGAAAGTTAAAAGCATGAAGACAGGTTTACTTTCTCAAGTTGTAAATAAAGAGGGGATAAACTTTTTATCAACTATTCTTGAGTTAGATGGTGGCTCAATAAAAGATTTATGTTTTCAGTTAAAAGGTGAATTAGATAACTTTGTAGGCGTAATAGGAGGAAAGTCTGATGGTAAAGCGACTGTAACGATTATCATTGCTGAAAACGTTGCTAAGGAAAAAGATTTACATGCTGGTAATTTAGTAAGAGAAGCATCTAAGTTAATCCAAGGTGGTGGAGGAGGTCAGCCTTTCTTTGCTACTGCAGGTGGGAAAAATGCTGGCGGTTTGACAGATGCACTTAATTTAGTATCTGAAAAAGTATTTGGATAATAATTTTATTAAATAGAAGGAGTATTTTTAAAGTATTGAATTATAATCTCATTTATGATAACCACAAGTTATTATAAATGAGATTTTTTGCTTAAAATGTACAGCTAAAAGTGGGCATTTGAGTGTTGTCTACACTAATAATGTAATCTAGACGAATTATTTTACCGGTATTTAAAACTAGAAATTCCTCTCCTTTTTTTGTGTAGACATCAATAATTAAACTTTGAGTCGTTATTTGCTCATTATTCTCAATAAATGTAATTTCACAAACTTGTTTTAATGTGGCTTTAGCTAGCAGAAGTTCATGAAAGTCGCAATTTATAGGTTTGTATTTATTCTCCATATAGTTAAAGTTAATAAAATAATTTAACAAAAAGAAAAGGAATTAAATAAGTTGTTCGTTTATAACTTATAACTTATTCCTAACCCAAAATGTATGTATTTCAGTTTACGTTCAATAGAAATGTTTTGGTAAGTATTATTTGTTTGTGGACTATATTTAATAGAACCATTAACATAAAATTGATTAAATATATTATAATAGACATCTCCTTTAAGAGCGAAATCAAAATAAGAGGTTTTAAATATTGAATTGGTTTTATCGAAATCCGTTACAGAGTTATCCTCAAATGATTGACCACTGGATTTGTATAATATATTGTATCTAGCATTTAGTTGAATTCCGAACATAAATTTATTTGCTTTATAGATATAACCTATTTGTATAGGAATATGTATGTATTGTGCTTGGCTTTTTCCATTGAATGGTGTTTTTGTACTTGATGTCGTTGTTATTGTATCATAAACTAATTGGAATATAGTATCAATTGGAGGGAACTCTTGAAGAGTATCCGTAAGTCCGTATATATAACTACTGATTACCAATGAAGAGTCTATAGTTTTGAATGAAGAAGTTGATGTTTTATTATATGAATAAGCATAACTTTGTTTACTAATACCTATACCAGAACCAATCATAAAATTACTTTTTAGTAATAGATTGGCTGATAGATTGTGTTCAAAGTTTAACTGATCATTATTATTATCTTGATAATAATTTGCATCACTACTGTTTGTTGCAGAGTATGTAGATTTTGATAAATTTAAACCTGAAGTCCATGAAACTAATAGAGACAAATTTTTAGGTTTGGGTATCGTAGTAATCTTCTTTTGTATGTCTAAATTTTCACTATTAGTAGTGCTAATAGAATCTATTTCTTTTTTTAATTCTGACTCATTTCTAGTATCTTCTTTTAAATGTGTACGAGTTATATCTTTAGGTTTTTTCGATTGTCTATTGGTTTGAATTACTTCTTTTGTAAGGTTAAATTCTTTTACTGATTTTTTATGATTGCTCTCGTATTGTTTTTTTGAGGAAGTTATCTCTGTTCCAGTTGGCGTAATTATTTGATTTGTGTTGTTTTCTTCGTCAACTACTAATTGATTAGTATCGTTGATTGGAGCTTTCTTGGATTTGTTTGTCTTACTGTTTTCTTTTCTAGATTGAGTTTTAGTAATATTCGTTAAGTTCGTGTTTAATAGACTTGTATTACTGATTTTTTTTGAATCGACAGAACGATTATTATTATTATTAGTTAAAGAGGTTGTTAGGTTATTCTTATTTGTAAATGGCATTGGTACTGTTGAGGTGTTCTTACTTTTTGAAAGAGTATGGTTAAGAGTTGTGTTTTTATTTTCGATAATTGAAGGAGGTTGATTAGTTGTATTCTCTGTTTTGTTTTGATGTTTAAAAGTAGGATCTGTTTTTTTAGTAACAGTAAGCCCAATAATATCCAAATTTTCTATTTTTATGTCTCCTTGAATTGTATTAATTGATTGAGCTATTTTTATGTCATCATGTCTATTAGTTGAGAAAAATAATACGGAGATAAGTACAATAGTAGGAATGAACAAAAGTAATAGATGTTTATTTTTAAAAAATAATTTTTTGTTTATTTGTTTTTTTACAAAAGCTGGAGCGATAGTTTCAAGACCTGAAAGTTCAGACTTAAATAGTTCATCTATGTTATTATGCTGATTCTTCATTTTTAACGCTTTTTATAATAATATTTTTTTCTTGTAATAGAACTTTTAACATTTTTCGAGCTCTTGATAATTGTGATTTAGAGGTGTTTACTGAAATGTTTAAAAAGTCTGATATTTCGTTATGAGTTAAGTTATCTATAACATAAAGATTAAAAACGGTTCGGTAACCGCCAGGTAAAAGTTGTAAGATCTCAATTAGATTAGATTTTATTGTTTCAGATGACTCTACTTCAATACTAGCTTCTACCTCCATTTCAAAATACGCATCATCCTCTATCAAAACCATTTTTTTATTTTTATTATAATGATCTATAGCAGTATTTATAACGATTCGTTTTATCCAGCTTGCTAATTCAAATTCTGGTTTAAAAGACTTTCGGTTCTCGTAGATTTTAATAAATGAATCTTGTAAAATATCGGCAGCTTCATCTGTGTTTTTAGTATATCTTAGGCATATCGAATACATAGCACTTGAAAAATCCATATAAATGGTGTCAAATACTTTCTTATTTCCACGAATGAATTTCCGTTTTAACTTTTCGTTATCCAAATCTATATTATATAAAGGCGTTCTCAAGATTAATTGAAAACACCTTATTTTCTATTTTAATTACCGCCAGTACCTGTAGAATCATTTGGGAATCCGCCATTATCATTTCCTATATTCGTTGAATCATTTTGGAATCCGCCATTATCATTTCCTAGAGAATCTGAAGGGTAACCATTGTTTCCTCCTCCATTAACGTAAGTAGTGTCGTTAGGGTTGGTGTTTGTAGTGTCGTTTGGGTTTGTGTAGGTTGAGTCTGTATTACATCCTTGATCTACAGGTGTTATTATTTCTGGATTGCATGATGTTGACATTAGTGAGATTCCACTCACTAGAATTGTCATTATTACTAATTTTTTCATTTTTTTCATTTTTAAATTCATATTAGATACAAAACCTAAAATAAAAGGGTTGCACGGTTGTCGTATTTTTTTTAATTGTAAAACACTTCTTAAAGTTTAACGATTGTTGAGGGTTTGTCATAAAATTTCACCAATTTATTGCTAAGGTGACACAACAAATTAATTGGTAGATCCATTTCAATAAGTAGAAAAATCCTATTTCAACTTAATGAAATAGGATTTACTATTATTTTATGTAAAAAATATTAAGCAGTTACACTTAATACTTCAACCTTTTTTTTTCCGATTTCCGCTGGAGAATCCACCACGTGAACACCACAAGCTCTTAAAATTGGTTTTTTAGGGTCTGCTGTACCATCTTATCCACTATTAATTCACACCCGCGCTAATCAATGTTTTTCCTGTAGGAGCAGTTACGCGGGTAATAAATCCAGCCAATTGATAAAGAGTACTGTTTTTATAAATAGAAAAACCCTATTTCAACTTAATGAAATAGGATTTAATATTATTTTAAGTTAAAGATATTAGGCAATTACACTTAATACTTCCACCATTTTTTTTTCAATTTCCGCTGGAGAATCCACCACGTGAACACCACAAGCTCTTAAAATTGGCTTCTTAGGGTCTGCCGTATCATCTTAACCACTATTAATTCACATCCGCGCTAACCTAATTGTTTTTTCTGCTGGAGCAGTTACACCTGCAATAAATCGAACCAATTGATAAGGAGTACCGTTTTAATAAATAGAAAAATCCTATTTCAACTTAATGAAATAGGATTTACTATTATTTTATGTAAAAAATATTAAGCAGTTACACCTAATACTTCAGCCATTTTTTTTCCGATTTCCGCTGGAGAATCCACCACGTGAACACCACAAGCTCTTAAAATTCTTTTCTTAGCTTCTGCTGTATCATCTTCACCACCAACAATAGCACCTGCGTGCCCCATTGTTCTTCCTGCTGGAGCAGTTACACCTGCAATAAATCCAACAACTGGCTTAGTACCATTTTCTTTAATCCATTCAGCAGCTTGTGCTTCTAAATTTCCACCAATTTCACCAATCATAACAATTCCTTTTGTCTCAGGATCTGCCATTAATAATTGAACAGCTTCTTTAGTTGTAGTTCCAATAATAGGATCTCCACCAATACCAATAGCAGTAGTTACTCCCATACCAGCTTTTACAACTTGGTCAGCAGCTTCATACGTTAAAGTACCAGATTTAGATACAATACCAATTTCACCTTTTTTGAAGATAAATCCTGGCATAATTCCTACTTTTGCACCATCAGTTGTAATAACACCTGGACAATTAGGACCAATTAATGTACAATCTAAAGTAGAAATATACTCTTTAGCTATAATCATATCTTTTACAGGAATTCCTTCCGTAATTGCTATAATTACTTTTATTCCAGCATTAGCAGCTTCCATAATTGCATCAGCAGCAAATGCTGGTGGTACAAAAATTATAGATACATCAGCTCCAGCTTTTTCAACTGCTTCTGATACTGTGTTAAATACAGGTCTGTCTAAGTGAGTTTGACCACCTTTTCCTGGTGTAACTCCACCAACTACGTTTGTTCCAAATTCAATCATTTGAGACGCGTGGAAAGTTCCTTCTCCACCTGTGAATCCTTGAACGATTACTTTTGAATCTTTGTTAACTAATACTGACATATTTTAAATTTGTTATTTTCGAACTCCAAAAATAAGGCTTTGCTTTTGTTTTGACAAGTAATTTGAATGTTTTTATTAACAAAAAACAATATTACTTTACTAATCATTCTAATCCTTTGAGTAAGATGTGTATAAAAAAAGGAACTTTAGAAAAGTTCCTTTTTTAATGTTTATATAAAATAAAGTTATTTACTTTTTTTTAAAAGTAGAAATAACTGTTGCTTTAATGTCTTTTTTTGCTTTATGGTTAGTGTAATCAGCTTTTCTATAAGCGTCACAAGTATGTCCACCACCACCACAACTTGTTGCGGCTAAAGCTATTATCGCTAATGCTCCTAATGTTATTACTTTTTTCATCTTTATTTGGTTTTAAATTTCTTCCTTTATTCTATCGTCAAAAATAGGGTAATTATTTGGTTTTACAAAACTTATTTTTTAAAATTAACGTTTTAACTATAGAAAACCTCATTTGGTCTATTGCTTGACATTTGTAAATACTGACCTTTTATCAATGTTAATTACTTATAAAGTATAACGTATTAATATCTATTTGGTTACATTTTCTTAGAATTTAAAATTTTATCTGCCAAAATATTACTCAATTTAAAGTAGGATTCTTTAGTCCATCCACCTACATGTGGACTGAGTATAGTTTTATGTGAGTTTAAAATGTAATTAAAGGCTTTAGGTAGGTTTGCTTTATCACTAAATATACTTTCAAAAGAAGATTTTTCAAATTCTAAAACATCTAAACAAGCTCCAAAAATTTTTCCACTTTCAATACCCTTGACCAAACTAGTGGTCTTAATAATTTTACCTCTTGATAAATTTATTAAGTAAATGTTTTTTTTGAATTTTGATAGGTAGGCATCATTTACTAAGAATAAGGTATCTTTATTTTGAGGTATATGAAAGCTAATAATATCAGCTGTTCTGAATATTTCTTCCATTGAGACTTCAGATATTAATTCGTTTTCAAAATTTGACTTGTACTTATCATAAACTAGAACGTCAACATCAAAGCCTCTTAACTTTTTTGCAAAAGCTTGTCCATTATTCCCAAAACCAATAATGCCTACAGTTTTCCCGTCTAGTTCTACACCTCTATTTCCTTCTCTGTCCCAGATTCCGTTACGAATCTCATTATCTCCTTTATTTAAATTATTGAATAAACTTAGTAGCATTCCTAAAGCTTGTTCAGCCACTGCATTTCTGTTACCCTCTGGTGCGTTATGTAAGCTAATACTTCTTTCCTTACAGTATTCAATGTCAATATTTTCCATTCCTGCGCCTGAACGGGCAATGAATTCTAGTTGTGAAGCCTTGCTTAAAATTTTTTTATCCATGGCAAATCTACTACGGATTACGATACCGTTGTATTTTGATATTTCTGTTTCTATTTCAGATTTAGAAAGATGTGTTAAATCATCACAAACAAAACCATTTTTTTCTAATCTTTGTTGTAAAATTGGATGAACAGTGTCGATAAAAGCTACTTTTTTCATAAAATTCGGTTCTTTAATTGCAAATATAAGTTGAATATTGAATGTTTTGATAAACATACTAATACTTTAAACTATCTTTACCGAATAAACTAAAGTAAGAATGGATTTTAAAGATTTAAATTTAAACAAACACATTGTTAAGGCAATTACTGAGAAAAAGTATTTGATTCCTACACCTGTACAACAAGAGACGATTCCTTTTGTTTTAGCCAAACAAGATGTTATTGTAATGGCTCAAACTGGAACGGGTAAAACTGCTGCTTATGCTTTGCCAATCTTGCAACGTTTATATGATAAACAAGAAGCTTCAAAAAAAGGACGCAAAATTAGAAGTTTAGTAATTTGCCCAACTCGTGAATTAGCTTTACAAATTGAATCTAATTTTGTAGCTTATGGTAAGCATACTATATTAGAAATAGGGATTGTTTATGGAGGGATTTCGATCGAGCCACAAAAGAAAATGTTAAAAAAAGGGGTTGATATTTTAATTGCAACTCCTGGTAGATTATTAGATTTATATAAGCAAGAGAAAGTGAATCTTAGCAATGTTGAAACATTAGTTTTAGATGAGGCTGATTTGATGTTGGATATGGGGTTTTTTGATGAAGTTAAAAAAATTGAAAGATTGTGTCCTTTGAAAAAGCAAACTTTATTATTTTCGGCTACAATGCCAGATAAAGTGGTGAAATTAGCAGATTCAATTTTACAAGATCCAGAAATTATTAAAATAACGCCTACAGCCTTGGCAGCTTCAAATATTGAACAACTATTGTATTACACCCCAATTGGTAAAAAAATGCAATTGATTCTTCATTTATTTAGAAAAGGAGAAATCAAGGGGAATGTTATTGTGTTTAGACGTACAAAGTATGGTGTAGATAAATTAGAAGAACTGTTAAAAGAAAATAATCATAGAGTAGAGACTATTCACGGTGCAAAATCACAGAATTTAAGACAAGAAGCTTTAAAAACATTCAAAGAAATTAGTAAAAAGGGGCATAATGAATTAAATGTGTTGATTGCTACTGATGTGGCTTCAAGAGGTATTGATATTGATGGTGTTGATGCTGTAATTAATTTTGATATTCCTGAAGTGCCAGAAACTTATGTTCATAGGATTGGTCGTACAGCGAGAGCTGGTAATTATGGAACGTCTTATTCATTTTGTTCAGCAGAGGAAAAAGAATTTATTATTCAGATTCAAAATTTAATTAAAGAGAATTTAAAAATAGAAACTGATCATCCATTTGTTTTAGCTGCAGATGCTGAACCTCAGATTCACCGTAAAAAAAGCGGGTCTAAGCATAAAAAAGGTAGGAAATCTAAAGCATCTAAAGAAAAGAAAAAACGTTGGTACTAAATATACAACTTAAATATAAATGTTAGAAAGGTAAAGATTAAATTCTTTACCTTTTTTTTGTGCTTTTATTTTTATTTTGTAAAAAAAAGAATTTCAATTGAACCTTTCACTATCTTTTGAGTATTACTTTCGAACAACAGAAATATAGTGCGCTTTGTTTCTATCAAACTTAATTAAAATGAAAAGAATAATGGTATTACTAATTCTTTTACTATCAGTAACAACGTTTAGTCAAACTAAACCGCAAAAGGTTTACAGTATTGTAAAAGAAGTGAGAGAAATAGCTTGGTATGAAATGCAAGCTAGTTTATGGAAGGCTGAAATTGATAAAAATGATCAATATGCTGATGCTTGGTATAATTATTACATGGCAACTAGATCATTAAAGAATTTAAGTGAATTGAATTCTAAAGAAAGAGCAGTGTATGCAGAGAAATGTCAAAAAATTACAGATGAAGCCTATAAAGTTATTCCAAATACGTTTGAAGGTAATCATTTAGTTTGGTACCAATCAGATCATGATGTTGCATATTTGAAATATATTTTAAAAGCTTACGAAATTAACCCTTATGATGCTAGAAGTTATGTTAGTTTATTGACTCATTATAACTTAACGTTTAACACTCCAAAATATAATGAATTCTGTGATAGGTTTTATAAAGTAAATGAGATTGCTTCTCCTGTTTATAATTGGGCGTACAATATGTTAATAGGGTTGGATGAAAATGCAATCATATTTACAGCTGGAGATAATGATACGTACTCACCATGGATGTTACAGGTTGTAAAATCGATTAGACCAGATGTTACGGTTATTAATACGAGTTTATTAAATCTTGATGATTTCAGAGAGAAATTATTAAAGAAATTAGAAATTGAACCATTCAATTTTAGAATGGATGAAGCCGAAACTGAAGAGGACGCTCTTCAACTTCAAAACAATTTATTTCAACATATATTCTCAAATAAAAAAGGGTATTCAGTTTATGTTGCTGGAACTGCAATTTTTCAATTTCAAAGACAATTTTCAGACAACTTATATTTAACAGGTTTGTCTTATAAGTATTCAGATAATCCGATCGACTGTATCTCAATCCTTAGAAGAAATTATGAAAAGCGTTATTTATTAGATTATTTAGATCAAACCTTCTCTTTTAATATTGCTAATAACAGAGGAGACCAAATGAATGGCGTTTATTTACCTGCTTTTGTAAAGTTATATAAACACTATAAAGAAACTGAAGAGGTAGAAAAAATGAATATAATTAAAAAGTATATCATAATTATTTCTAAAAAGTCAGGGCAAGAAACAGAAATTAGTGAATTATTGGGTGCAGAAAATTCTGCGCCTAATAGTTTTAACACTATGCTAATGAATACAAAGAATCTGGAAAGAAACTTTGTAAAGCTTTATAGTAACCTTTATGTAAATAGATTTGAAGTTTCAAACGCACAATATAATAAATTTTTAAATGGAATAAAGGGTACGGAATTGTATTCAAAGTGTTTGTATGATTCTATTAAATGGTCAAGTAATTATGAAGGATATGTGGATCCTATGATAAATATGTATCATAATCATCCTGCTTATGATAATTACCCTATAGTAAATGTCTCTCACTTTTCTGCTGTAAAATATTGTGAATGGTTAACCCAACAATATAACTCTCAACGAAAAAGGAAATATACTCAAGTCAAGTTTAGATTACCCACAGAAAAAGAATGGGAGTATGCTGCTCGTGGGAGAGATAATTCAAATAGAACACCTTTTGAAAATGATATTGTCAAAAATAAAGATTGTGGTGATTGTAGTTATTTTAACTTAAAAGATAATAAGGAGAAGCTTGTAAATGACGGAGGTGTGTTTTCTGTTAAAGTTGAATCTTATAATCCAAATTTAATAGGTGCATATAACATGATAGGAAATGTATCAGAAATGATTAATGTAAACAACATAGCAAAAGGAGGAAGTTGGAACAGTGATTTAAAAGATAGCTATATCGATTTAAAAACTGTATTTTCTGAAGCCAATCCAGAAACTGGATTTAGAATTATAATGGAGGTTATTCAAAAATAAGTGAACCTTTTTAAAATTAACATATCAACTTTATCTGATGAAGAATTAATGTCAAGATTAATAAAATCTAATGACAATAAGGTTTTAACAGAGTTGTATGGGCGCTATTCAATAAAACTACTAGGTTTTTTTGTCAAAATGTTTAAAGGTGATGTAGCAAAGGCTCAAGATTTTTTACAAGATATATTTGTGAAAATCATAGAAAAAAAACACTTGTTTGATACAAACAGAAAGTTTTATTCTTGGTTATTTACGATTGCAAATAATATGTGCATGACAGAATTTAGAAAGCCTTTTATCGTTTCAATTTCTAGTGATAATGTAGAACATGAGAACCTAGTTGTAAATGATGATGAAGTTATGGATAAAAAATTGTTTAAACAAGTGTTAAAACAAACGGTTCATGGTTTAGAGTATAATCATAAGGTAGTGTTTATTTTAAGGTTTAACGAAAAGTTTAGTCTTAAAGAAATTGCTGATATTACTGAAGTTTCTTTAGGTACAGTGAAGTCTAGGTTGTTTTATGCAACGAAAAAAATAACAGAACAATTAAAGGAGTACAATCCTAAAAACGATAGTAGTTTATTTAAAATTAATTAATTATGGACAAGTATTTATCAGCGAACGAAAATAGACTTCAAGAATTGTTGTATTCCAAAGCATATTCAGAACTAAATGCAGCCGAGTTAGAATTTGTTTTAACAGAAACAACAGAGTTAGATTATAGCCTTGAAAGAAAAGTAATATTAGAAGCATCAACCATTTTTGAAGATGATGAAGTGATTATTCCTGTGTCTTTAACTATTCCTCAAAAATCTGATGAAACAACTTTTGGATATATGTCAATTTATCAATCACTTATAGTAGTTGCCGCTACTGTAATATTTATGTTGTTAATTTTCCCTATTCATAAAACGGATAATGCGTTTATTACAAAAACAGAATATATTGTTAAAACAGATACAGTTGAAATTGAAAAAGAAATTTATAAATACGATACAATTTATCAAACGGTAGAAAAACCTATCTATATTAAACAAGTCATTTTTGAAGAATCTAATCCGAATCCGTGTGTTGATCCAATTCGAGAAGCCCCAAGATTGTTACATTCTAATTCTAATTTAAATTTACCAGAATTGACAGAACAATTAACCGCTAATAAAGGCATGTCTTTAAAAGATGATGGGTTATCAAGTCTTATTGTTGAATTTTAGACTTTTCAAACCTAATTAGGCTAGATATCCCAATAATTAATATGGAACTTGCAATTAGTAATATTTCGGAATAGTAAGGCAATGTAAATTGTATAAACCAGACTAAATTTCCTTGTGTGAACAAAATTACTTCAGTTAAAAATACGCCTATTAAAAAAAATAAAACACCAATTTTGTTACGTTTATGTGTAATTGTTATTAACTTAAATTGAATGAGTAAAAAAATCAAAAAAGGGCTTAAAAAACCTAAGGTGACCAGATGGATATAACCAATTACGAAATATGATTTTAGAGCTATAATTTGTTCACTGAACTGTGGGAATGAAGAGACAAATTGTAATATCAATTTTAGTAGGTAAGCTAACATTATCGAAATAAAAAGTAATCTGGTTGAGAATGATAAAGTTTTAATTAAATCTTTTTTTAGGGTATAGAGTATTAAAATTAAATAACGAATTGTTATTAATTGGAGAAGGGCTGTGAGAATACCGATTCCTATAATTAGTGAATTGTTTGATTCTACTAATGATAAAATATAAGCTGGAATACAGGTGGAAAAAGTAATCCAAAAAAAAGAATTAATATGTTTTGGATTAAGATCGACTTCTTGCTTTGTAAAGTAATGAAAGCATAAGCCAAATAAGGAAAATACAAAAAAACCATTATACAAAAAGTGTAAATAAAAATAAATACTATTATAGTATAAGTCTGTCTTTCCTTGAGTGGCAACCACAATACCAATGGCCCAAATACCAATGGAAGATAATATATAAAGAAACAAACTTGACCTTATAAATAAAGTTACAGAATTTGAAATATGCTTTGATTCAAAATGTTTTAGAAATTGATAAATGTATATGTAAGAGGTGATAAGGAAAATAGATAAAAGAATTATTGAAAAAACTTTATAACCTTGTAATGGAAAACTAATTAGCATCAAGCAGATACTAATAACTTCTATCCCAAATATGAATTTAAATTTTCGGTTAAATTGTTTTTGCTTATTTATAAATAAATGATTGAATAGGGTAGTGACACCAATAAACCCCCATCCTAAAAAAGTAACATGAGAGTGGGCTTGTAGAACGCGAGTGTAATTAAATGAGGGGATATTAAATACTGAACTCATCCTCATAAACCATCCGTACAAAGCGGAAATAAAAAATAGCAATAAAGCTATTTTTATTAAATGATGTGCTGTTTTAGGTTGATTCATTATATTTTACAAAATGTAGCTAAAGAATTAAAATTGAATGAAATTTTAATTTGTTTGCACTCAATATTTATTAAAATAGTTTCTTAGGTGTACCAGCAATAAACTCTTTCAAGTAAAATGGTTCAAAGTAGGCAACATCTTCAAAATCATCTCTATTGTACTTTTGTTCGGCTATTTCAATCATTCCTTTAGCAGATACTTCAATGTCTACATCAAAAGCTACATTATCTGTTGTAAAATTAGGCATACATTTTTCGGCTCCAGGACCTAAAAATAAAACATTTCCGGTATCAATGAAATTTTGATAAGAATCTGATTCAATCACTTCAGCTTTTATGTTTTCAACTAAAATTAAGTTATTATCATATACGGCAGAATACACTTCCATTCGCCTTGCATCAAACATAGGAATAATGAAATTATATTTAAAGTTATCAGGATTCTGTAATGCCAAATAGGCTACAGCTTCAAGTGAGTCAATTGAGATTAATGGAATGTCTAAGCCATAACATAGACCTTTAGCTGTTGAAACACCTATTCTTAGACCTGTATATGAACCAGGACCTTTACTTACTGCAATGGCATCAACATCTTTTAAGCTATGTTCTGTTTCATTAAAGATAGCTTCAATAAATAAATTTAAATTTTCTGAGTGAGAAAATTTATCAGATTTCATTTCTTTCGTAATTAGTTCGACACCATCTTCTGAAAGTGTAACAGAACATACTTTTGTTGCTGTTTCTATATTTAAAATTAACGCCATTATTCTGTAATTAAAAACTCTACTCTTCTATTTAGTTCTTCTTCTTCTCGATTTTTTGGCCTAGGATTAATCATTTCTGTTGCTCCTTTACCTACATAAGTCATTCTGTTTTTTGCAATTCCATTTTCAACTAAATATTGATATGCATTTTTGGCACGATTTTCAGAAAGTTTTTTTGCTTTTACACTCGTTTCATCTCCTGGAGCATGTACATGACCGTGAATTTCAATATTTATGGAAGAATTTAAAATCATAAATTCTAATAAATGCTTCAAAGCAACATATGATATTGGTAAAAAATCTTTCGAATTTAATTGAAAGATTACACCTTCAAGTTTTAATTTTTTTCCAACAGCAAGCGGCTCAAGTTCAATTATAATTTCAGAATCATTTAAAGCTGAAATACGATTTTCAGATATGTTTAGAAAATAACCTTCGGCATTTATACTAATTTCAGAAGCTCTATTATTGTAGGCATCAAATACAAAGTCAGACCCCATAAATAATTGATTGTCCACTTTTAATCCCGCTACTGTAATATTTCCTATTATAGCCTTTTTTGTATACTTGTCTCTCAGTTTTATAGTTACTGACTTTTGCTTGGCATTCCTTTTGTAATTTTGAACATAAATTTGGGCATCCTTTTTTTTCCCATTTAAAGAAAAAATCAATTTAAGTGATTTTTGATGTACTTCTTTAGAGTGAAGTAATAGATAATATCTGATGTTTGATTTGGAATTAAATAATAGTTTAGTCGGTGAAGCAGGATTGAAATTTTCAGTTTCTTTAAATAGAATTTCACCTTGCTCAATTAATGATTCTGACTTTAAGTCTTCATAATCGTCTGTACAAAAATTACCTGTAGAATCTATAAATAAATAATATTCAAAATTAAAATTATCTAAGCGTTGAAAATCAATAGTCATTTCACCATTAATTTGTGGATCCAATTTTAACCAAACAGAATTTTGTTCAAACGAATTGGAGTTAATGTCATTTAATTCATCTAAAAAACCATAGCTACCAGTAAACTGTATGTTAGTCTCATTGAAATGAATAATTTCAATAGCATTCGCACAATCTGCAACCGTGTTACTTCTTTCTCCAGTTGATAATTGAGAGAATACGTTAGTTGCAAATAGCAGAATATATATTAATATGTTGACTTTTGTCACATTCACTTGGTTTAATTTAGTTTACTTTTACGAGCATATGTACAATTTGTTCAATATTACGAACATTTTTTTGATGAACATTACAAAATAGATGATAAATGGAAAGTTTTTACGAGAAACTAGGAGAAGTACGTTTGAATGACTTATTGGATAAGTTTTATGATAAAGTGTTTGAAAATGAATTGTTAATACCATTATTTATGAAGACTCCTAAGGATGAGATTAAGTATAAACAAAAACTGTTCCTAACTCAATTTTTAGGAGGACCAGCATTATTTAATAATGAATTTGGTAATCCTAAAATGAAACAAAGGCACATGCCTTTTAAAATTACGGAAGAAGCAAAAGAAGAATGGTTAAAGTGTATGAAGGAAGCTATTCAAGAACTAGATTGGGATGATAAGTCTAAGTATTCGTTATATACTATGTTTCCTATGGTAGCTAATCATATGGTTAATTCTTAATTTTATACATTAAGCTATATATTAAAAAAGTCCCATTTCGGTAATTCGAAATGGGACTTTTTTTTAATTATAATAGTAATCTATTAAATACTATCAATGATAGCGTTTAAAGTTTTACTCGGACGCATAGCTTCAGTAGTCAATTCTTCATTTGGCTCATAGTATCCACCAATATTTACTCCTATTCCTTGTGCATCATTCAATTCTGTTAAAATTGTAGATTCATTAGTAGCTAAATCTTTAGCTATTTGACCGAATTTTGATTTCAAATCAGTATTTTCTGAATTCGCTAAGGCTTCAGCCCAATACATCGCGATATAGAAATGACTTCCTCTGTTATCTATTTCATTTACTTTTCTAGAAGGTCCTTTTTTGTTTTCTAATAATTTATCAGTAGCATCATCTAAAGTGTTTCCTAAAATTGTTGCTTTTGAATTATTACTTGTGTTTCCTAAATGGTCTAATGAAACAGCTAAGGCTAAAAATTCACCTAAAGAATCCCATCTTAAATGTCCTTCGTTAGTAAATTGTTCAACATGTTTAGGGGCTGAACCTCCAGCACCAGTTTCAAACAAACCACCACCATTCATTAAAGGAACTACAGATAACATTTTTGCAGATGTTCCTAATTCTAAAATAGGAAATAAATCTGTTAAGTAATCTCTAAGTACATTTCCTGAAACAGAAATTGTATCTTCTCCTTTTTTAACTCTAGCTAATGTATATTCACAAGCTTTTTCAGGTGACATGATTTGAATATCTAATCCTTTTGTATCGTGATTTGGTAAATATGTATTTACTTTTTTGATAATTTCTCTATCGTGTGCTCTGTTTTCATCTAACCAAAAAACAGCTGGCATTCCAGAGGCTTTTGCTCTTGTAACTGCTAATTTTACCCAATCTTGAATAGGTAAATCTTTAGCTTGACAAGCTCTCCATATATCACCTGCTTCAACAGTGTGTTCCATTAAAGTTGTTCCGTTTCCGTCAACAATTCTAACTACACCATCGGTTTCAATTTCAAAAGTTTTGTCATGAGAGCCATATTCCTCAGCTTTTTGAGCCATTAATCCTACATTAGGTACAGTTCCCATTGTTGTTGGGTCAAATGCACCGTTTGCTTTACAAAAGTTAATCGTTGCAGTAAAAATTCCAGCATAAGAACTATCAGGAATCACAGCTTTAGTATCTTGTAATTTACCAGCTTTATTCCACATTTGTCCTGAAGATCTAACCATTGCTGGCATAGATGCATCAATAATAACATCAGAAGGTACATGTAAGTTAGTAATTCCTTTATCAGAATTTACCATAGCTACTTCTGGATTATTAGCGTAACAAGCTTCAATATCAGCTTCAATTTCTGCTTTTTTATCAGCAGGTAATTCATTTAATTTTCCAATTAAATTTCCAAATCCGTTATTTAAATCAACACCTAAGTTATTTAATGTAGTGGCATGTTTATCTAAAACGTCTTTAAAGAAAACTGATACAGCATGACCAAAAATAATAGGGTCAGACACTTTCATCATTGTAGCTTTCATGTGTAAAGAAAATAATACACCTTGATCTTTAGCATCTTTAATTTCAGTTTCTAAAAAGCTTAATAAAGCTTTTTTACTTAAAACTGTACCGTCAATAATTTCACCTTCTAATAAGGGAACTGATGGTTTTAAAACTGTAACGCTTCCGTCAGTCTTAACTAATTCTATTTTTACATTAGTTGGTTCAGAAACAGTAACAGATTTTTCATTGTGAGCAAAATCTCCACTTGTCATAGTGGCAACGTGTGTTTGTGAGTCAGAAGCCCAAGCACCCATTGAATGTGGGTTTTTCTTTGCGTAATTTTTAACAGCTTTTGGTGCTCTACGATCAGAGTTTCCTTCACGTAACACAGGGTTTACAGCTGATCCTTTTATTTTATTATATCTAGTAAATATATCTTTATCTTCAGCAGTTTTAGGTACATCTGGAAAAGAAGGTATACCATATCCTTTTGCTTGTAATTCTGTAATAGCTGATTTTAACTGAGGAATTGAAGCCGATATATTTGGTAACTTTATAATGTTAGCTTCAGGTAATTTTACTAAAACACCCAATTCAGATAAAGCATCACTTACTTTTTGATCATCAGTTAAAAAATCTGGAAAAGCAGAAAGTATTCTTGCTGCTAACGAAATGTCCTTTGTTTCTACTTCAACATTTGCAGTACTTGTAAATGCTTTTACAATTGGTAAAAATGAATGGGTAGCTAATAATGGTGCTTCATCCGTTTTCGTGTAGATAATTTTTGATTTTGTGCTCATATATTTAGATATTTAATGTCTTATAAAGTAAGACCAACAAATTTATAAATAAAATGAGATATTAACTAGTCAATACCTCTAAAGTTGACCAAGTTTATTTAAAAGGTATAAAATTATAGTCTAATTAACAATTGAACTAATATTCTAAGGATTAAGAATCAATATCTAAATTGAATAATTTTCTGAATTTTTCTAAGGATTGATTTTCATTTAATAACTTAATGAACTTAGACTTTGAATCGTTGTATTCCATTTTAGCATTTTCTAAAACGGTATGTTTAATGTCTATTGAATGATTTCTCAACTTGGCTCTTAAAAATTTAACGAGTTCAGGTTTTTGATTGTCATATTCTTTTAATGCAATTGAGTTTTTGATGGTAATATTGATTATTAAATCAGATCCTAATTGAGGATTCGCATCTGAAAGTGTGGAAAATAAACTGTTGTTTTTTTCTCTTTTAGCTTTTAACGAATACTCTTTCCATGCATGATCAAAAGCATCACCGCTTACTTTTTCATAAGGTGCGTTTTTTAAATCAATACTTTCTTGTTCAGTATTAACAACAGTCTTTGGATTTAAGATGGATTTAATACCAATGTTGGTTGATTGTAATTGACCAGTAGGTTTACTAACCTTTTTACGTTCAATATTTAAACTTCTGTTAGACTGTTTGGTTGTAGTTTCTGATTCTTGAGTCTGTTTTTGTGGTTTACTCACAGTCTCATTTTGACCTTCAAATTTGATGATTTCAATTTGACTAATGTCAATTAGATTTTTTTTTTTTTTAAATTCGCTTTAATAGACGAAAACTTCATTAAAGAAATTTCAACATGTAAACGTTTGTTTTTACTTGCTTTAAAGTGAACTTCAGTATCTCTTAATAAGTCAAGTCCAAGTAATAAAAATTGTAAATCTACCTTTTTTGCTTGATCAAGGTAATTAGCTTTAATTTCATCTGGCACTTCTAATAAACTAATAGAAGATTCGTCTCTACATACTAATAAATTTCTCAAGTGTTCAGCTAAACCAGTTATGAATGAAGAAGTGTCAAACCCTTTTTGTAGGATATCGTTAAATAGTAATAGATTACCATTTATGTTCGAATCCATTGCAAAATTCACAATTTTAAAAAAGTAATCATAATCTAAAACGTTTAGATTCTCAATAACTGTGTCATAGGTAATGTTACCATTACTAAAAGAAACAATTTGATCAAAAATAGACAAGGCGTCTCTTAGTGCTCCATCTGCTTTTTGAGCAATAATATGTAGCCCTTTATCTTCAGTTTTTATTTTCTCCTTTACTGCAATACCTTTTAGATGTTTAACAGTGTCTTCTACTGTTATTCTATGAAAATCAAAAATTTGACATCTAGATAAAATAGTAGGTAATATTTTATGTTTCTCTGTTGTTGCTAAAATAAAAATGGCATGCTCTGGCGGTTCTTCTAATGTTTTTAGAAATGCATTAAATGCAGCAGAAGATAACATATGAACCTCATCAATAATGAAGATTTTATATTTTCCAACCTGAGGAGCGATTCTTACTTGATCAATTACATTTCTAATATCATCAACTGAGTTATTTGACGCAGCATCTAATTCTAAAATGTTAAATGAATGTCCTTCATTAAATGAAGTACAAGATTCACAATTGTTACAAGGTTCAGTTTGTTCATCTAAATTGTAGCAATTGATTGTTTTTGCTAAAATACGTGCAATAGTAGTTTTTCCAACACCTCTTGATCCACAAAATAAAAAGGCTTGTGCTAAATGATTTTTAGAAATAGCATTTTTTAATGTAGTCGTTATTGAACCTTGTCCTACGACAGAGTTGAATGTTTGTGGGCGATATTTTCTTGCAGATACTACAAAGTTGCTCATAGCAATAATTGAACGACAAATATACATAAACAAAACTTATATGCAAGTCTCTAAATGTCATATTTTAATAATTAATAATTGAGTCAAAAGTTATCTAAAATTGATTACTTTACATATCTGTTAAAGAATGTTGTTTATTCTTTTTGATCTATTTTAGAAGAGTATTTAAAATTTAACTAAAGGGTTTGAATGTCTTTTTACTATAAAGTATAGTGAATTATATGATTTGAGATGGAAATATATGGGTTAAGGTATTGTTATTCAAGAAAAAATAATTATTTTTGCACTCAATTTAAAATAAAAAGATATGAATAGGTACGAAACTGTTTTCATTTTAACTCCCGTTTTGTCTGAAGATCAGGCAAAGGAAGCAGTAAAAAGCTTTGAGTCTTATATTAAGGACAATGGTGGTAAAATTACGCACAATGAATTTTGGGGCATGAAAAAGATGGCTTATCAGATTCAAAAAAAATCAACTGGTTTTTATAACTTAGTTGAATTTGAAGCTGATGGATCATTAATTAACAAGTTAGAGGTTGAATATAAACGTGACGAGCGTATTATGAGATTTATGACTGTTGCAATGAACAATGACCATATAGCATTTGCTGAGAAAACTAGAAAAGAAGCGAAAGCTTAATTGTTAAACCATTAAAAATTAAATAAGATGGCATCAGATATTAGATATTTAACTCCAATTAGCATTGAGATTAAGAAGGAGAAATACTGTAGATTTAAGAAGAATGGGATTAAGTATATTGATTACAAAAATCCTGATTACCTTTTAAAATTTATCAACGAACAAGGAAAAATTTTACCAAGAAGATTAACTGGAACTTCTCAGAAATTCCAAAAAAGAATTAATAAGGCGGTAAAAAGAGCTAGACACATGGCATTTTTACCTTACGTAGCGGATATGATGAAATAATCATCCCCGTATTAATTAACTTAATAAAACTTTAAAGGTAATGGAAATTATATTAAAAAAGAACGTAGATAACTTAGGATATAAAGATGATGTTGTAACTGTGAAAAACGGTTACGGAAGAAACTTTTTACTTCCTCAAGGATATGCAATTTTAGCAACTGAGTCAGTTAAAAAAATGCATGCAGAAAATATGAGACAAAAATCTCATAAAGATGCGAAAATTAAAGAAGATGCTTCTGCTGTAGCGGCTAAATTGGAAGGTTTAACTGTAAAAGTAATTGCAAAAGTTGGTGAAAATGGTAAGATCTTTGGATCTGTTAATACTGTTGTACTTTCTGAAGCATTAAAAACTGCTGGTGTTGAGGTTGATAGAAAATCAATCAAAATGGATAATGATTCAATTAAAGAAATTGGAACTTATGGAGCAACTGCAAACTTACACAAAGAAGTTAAGCAAGCATTCAAATTTGAAGTTGTTGGTGAGTAATCTCCTTTAACTACAAAATATATTAAAAGGCTTTTCATTTATTTGAAAAGCCTTTTTTGTTATAATTACTAATTTAAGTATAGCTGAGTTGATTTGTGTATCTTATAAAATCACCTTTAGAATAAAAGTAACATGAAGGTTTGTAAGTTAGTAATATTGTTCTAATTTCTTATGAAAAATATGTCGTGGAAGTTAGTCCTGAATATGAAGGAGAATGGTATGTTGCACCGAAGATAGGTATTGATGGAATATCTTTTGAGAGTTATTTTATTATAGTAGGTAAATATAGAAACTATGGTCAGCTTTGTGAATTAATATCTTTAGTTAATAATTATTCAAGAATTTATAGTGGAGATGTTAAATTTGATTGGAATAAAAGTCAATTTTATATTGGTAAAATATTTAAAGAGTCAGGAAGAGTAAATTTAGATATTGATATACTTCCCCTCCTTATTTCAATTCATATGATGATAGGGAATGTACTTTAACAGAAAGGGTTTATATACAATAGAACTTGGTAATGTTTCGAATGAAAGCTTCTCATGCTCATATTTGATGTGATTAAAGAATTGTTGAATCAAATAAACTATTCATTATAGTTTATTTTTTTAGGTGTTCATCTGCTCGTTTTGCTCGAATGCATTGCGGTTCATTTATAAAACTCTTCATTGATTATTAAATACAAAAATAGGATTACCAGTTATGGTAACCCTATTCAATTATTTTAAATATAGTTTTATTTTACAATCGAAAATTTTGTTGTAGTATTTTGGTTGTCACCGCTAATATTTACAATGTATTGTCCGTTTGAATAATCATTTACATCTAATTCAATAGTGTTGTTTCCAATACTAGACGTAGTGTTTATTGTTTTCATTGTCTCTCCTAAAATGTTAACAATAGAAATAATTATTTCTGATGATGTGTTTGCGGAAAATGAAACGTTAACGTTATTTAGAGCAGGGTTAGGGAATATGTTTAACCCTTCAATTGACTTTTTTTCATCTAATGTTAATGAACAAGAGATTGCAGTCGGGGCAAATCCAGCAGGAAATGAAGCTTCTAATTGTGCAACAGAACTAACAGGCCATATATCAGTATTGACCATCTTATTATCTGGGCCAATTAAACAAATTGTAGGAAAAGCTCCTGGGATAAATGCTGCAGTTACTGCAGTTGCTCCACCTTCATTACTGATTGCAGGTCCATGATTGAATGTACCACCATAAGATTGTTCATAAGCAATAGTTTCTGCATCATTATCTGAACCATTGTTCATTGTCATACAGTATACATCACCTGTATTACAGCCATATTTGTCATAGAATTCATTATATATAGGACTTACGCCTTGACAAGGTCCACATGTGTCAAAGAAAAAGTCAATGTAAACATATTTCCCTGAAGCAGTAATTGTGTGTAAATCATGTACGTTACCTTCAGTATCTGTAACTGTAAAATTGGCAACAATGTCACCAACAGCATAGCCACTTAACTGTGCGTTACCAGTTAAACTTAAAGTTAAAACTGAAATAAATAATAGTAATTTTTTTTTCATAATATTTGTGTTTTGGTTTATATTAACACAAATGTAAAATTATATTTGAACTATTATTTTCATAATTATACTTATTCTTGGAAAGCAAAAAAAGACAATCATTCCTTATTTCTGTTTTTATAATGTTTTGTAAATAAGTTAATTATCGTAAATGTAGTGGTTTTATATAGTATTATCACTTGTGTAAAGTAATGGTAGATATGATTGTTTTTCTCTATTTTAAATTAATTACATTCTCAGTTAAAACTTTAGATACTTCTACTAATTCTCCAGCTTCATAAAGTGACGGTAATTGGTTTAAAGGTGTGCCAACTTCAGCTGAATGATTTATGTAATCTTGAAACGTGATGCCATCTACAACTCTTGAGTTGTATGCACTTCTAAAACGAACACCACCATTGTTTACCGAATAATTATAAGCGAAATAATCTATTTTTTTATTTTCTTTATTTATCCAATAGTAATATTCGTCATCATGATCTTCTCCACCGCCAGCTTGGTCAAATGTAATTTCTATAACATCATAACTTTGATCCTTAATCTGGATGCTATCAATATAAATCGTATTAACTGCTTTGTCATTTAATTTGTAGGGAAGTGTTGCAAAGTAAATCACAGAATTGATAGCACCAACTCCTGATTCTTTCTCTTTATCAGAAAGTAGTGTAGTTACATTATTAACTAATCTATTGAAACCATCATTAGTTAAAATGTCTTTAATTATAGTGTCTGTTCTAGTTACTGTTTTACTGTATTCATAAGTATAGCCTTCATTTTTAAACTGATAAGTATTATCTCTAAAGTCAAAAGAGTAGTGTGCAGAATCGTATAAATTACCACCATGAGCTAGAATAGCTTCATTTAATATAGTTTGTGATTTTGATATTTCAACGGCTTCAGTAGGAGTGATTGGTTCATTTGAACTATTTTTTTTTGATGTGTCAGTTTGATTGGCGCAAGAAAAAAATAGAATTGTAATAAATGAGATGGATGTAAATTTTAGCATGAGTCGAATAGTTGATTTAAAGTGTATTATGTTTTATCAAAAGTAAGGAATAAATATTGGTTGTAATATCGCTTTGTAAATATCAAATAGATAATTCAACGTTTTAGTCATGTAAGTGACTCGAATGATAATCATCAGTGATTAACTGGATAAACAAGACACAAAAAAAGGACAACATATATGTTGTCCTTTTTTTTGTAATATAAAGTGTTTTTTATCCAAAGATAGCCTTGTAAATATCGTTACCATTTGCGTAAAGCAATAAGCCTAATAATAAAATCATTCCTGCAGCTTGTGCGTATTCCATAAATTTATCATTTGGTTTTCTTCCTGAAATAATTTCATATAGTAAAAACATAATGTGTCCACCATCTAATGCTGGAATAGGTAAAATATTCATAAATGCTAACACGATAGATAAAAATGCTGTGTTTAACCAAAATGAATGCCAGTCCCAAGTTGGTGAGAACATACCGCCAATAGCTCCGAAACCACCAACTGATCCAGCACCTTTTGAAGTGAATAAATATTTCATTTGCCCGACATAGTCACCTAATGTTTGAATACCTAAGCTAAATCCTTGACTAAGACTTTCTCCAAATGAATAACTCATATGTTCATTTGGTCTATTAATTGATATTCCTGAAACATAATTTTCTCCTAAAGGCAAATCAATCATCACTAACGATCCGTTTCTGTCTACTTCAATTTTCATTACATAATTAGAATCTTTAGCTTTGGCTTCAAATTCATTCCAATAGGTAATTGGTTCATTGTTGATTGATTTTATGTAATCTCCTTTGCGTAAACCAGCAGCATAACCACTACAGTTTTCATAAATAGTATCAATTAAAGGTAAATATCTAGCTGTAAAGCCTCTCATAGCTCCAGCTTTAAACATTTCCATGTCAGTTTCTTCAGGAATTGTAATAATCTCTGTAGTTCCATTTTCATGTAGTACTTCAATATCTTTAGCACCATGTAAAGCAATATCAAGGTTTATTGTTGTAGCGGAAAATGGTTGTTCTCCATTTAACGTTAAAATTTTATCACCATCTTTAAATCCAAACTCTTCAAAAAATGAATTAACTTCATACCCGTGAGCTAAGTTTTCATTTGTAGTATAATCTTTACCCCAAACAAAAGAAATCATAATGTAAATTAAAATCCCTACAATAAGATTGACGGTTACACCACCAATCATAATGATTAATCTTTGCCAAGCTGGTTTTGCCCTAAATTCCCATTCTTGAGGTTCTTTGTCCATTTGTTCTTTGTCCATAGATTCGTCAATCATTCCTGAGATTTTCACATAACCTCCTAATGGAATCCATCCAATTCCCCATTCAGTATCCCCAATTTTCTTTTTGAATAATGAAATTTTATAATCAAAAAATAAATAAAATTTTTCAACTCTTGTTTTAAATTTACGAGCAGGTAAATAGTGTCCAAATTCGTGTAAAACAATTAGTAATGATAAACTAAGTAGTAATTGTCCGCCTTTAATTAAGTATTCCATATTTTATTTAAAATTCAACTCCAAATATAAGTACAATATCTTTCAATAAGCCCAATAACAAATGCCAAATTTAATTTACAACTAAGAAAAGTGTGTTGTTTTAATGTTTTAATCGATAAATCTTATGTTTTCTTCAATCTCCCTGTTTTTTTATCAAAACCATAAGGACAATGTTTGCATCCATTTTTACAACAATAGCCGCGTTTTAAATGATAGTTTTCTGTAAACACAATGTAACCTTCTTCAGTTTTATAAAAGTCTTCTGGTTCTAATTTGGGTTTGTTAGGATTAGAATACATTACTGTTTTACAAATTTTAAAGTTTTAGATACTGATTCAGTTTTGACTTGAAGTAAATAGATACCGTTTGGTAAATCCATTACATCAATTTGAGAAATTGGATCTTTAATAGTTTTCACTAATTTACCATCCACAGATTGAATACTTAAACTTTCTATGGTTACTGAAGATTCAAATTGTAAATAAGAAGTGACAGGGTTTGGGTATATTCTAAACTCTAGTTCTTGTTCTGAAAGACCTGCCTCCGGTCCAATGTAAACACAGTAGTCTTCATATTCCCCATATACAGTTGCCGTTGGGCATTCTGTTGGTGTACCAGAACTAGAGGCAACCATACCAATTCTCATTTTAGTAACACCATGAACAGCGGAGGTTGGTATATTCATTAAACCAACTACAGCTCCATTATTAGTTAATAAATTAATTACTTTTTCTGTAGCGTCAAATGTTCCGTTTTGGTCAAAATCAATCCAAACGCTATACTTTTCTGTGTAATGAGTTCCTGTATAACCAGGTATAATTGTAATGGCTTGACTTGAGTTTGGTAAGAATGAAAAATCAACGTTGGTTGATATATACCAACCATTATTGTTTCCTGTAGATGAGGTAGATCCTCCAATTTTTACAGTATCAATCCATTCAGTAGAAGAGTTTGTTCCATTAACTGGGCAATAGGTTAAGTCGTAACATGAACCACAGCCTTTTGTTGTGAAAACTTGAGTTGTAGAAAAGCCATGTGTACTATCAGAACAGGTTGTTTTGATTTGAAATTCATATTCAGTACAAGTTTCTAAAGGGGTTAATTCAATTCCGGTTGTTACATTTAATTCTTCTGTCCATATAGATGTTCCAACTTCTCTATATCTTAAGGTGTAATCACTTGCGTAGAGCACATTTTGCCAGTCGATAGTTAAACTAGTTTCAGTTGATGTTGATAATGTCAATTCTGGGTTATTACAACAACCATCTGTTTTAAAAACTATAGGGTAAGATAATTCCGATACTTGAGGACCACATTCAGCTTTTATATATAATGTGTAATTAGTACATGGGGTCAACGTGTCAAAGTGTAGTGTATTGATTCCAGATGCAGGAATTTCTACCATGGGTTGATTTCCTTCTTGTAAAAATACTGAATAATCAAAACTGAATCCTTCCCATTGAATATCAACTACTGTGTCAGTTAAATTTGAATAGGAGAGGTTGAAAGGAGCAATACATGAATTCGTATTACAAGTGTTTAATAAATCTAACATAGAATTATTAATGTTTAATCTTCCTCCTGTATAAACTTCTGTACTTAAATTGGTAATAGCATCCACATTGTTTAAAATTAAAGCTCTTACTTTTAAAGCTGCAGAATCTGGATAAGCTTTTGAAAAATTGATAAAATCGGCACAAGGAGTTGAATATAATAAGGCAACGGATCCAGCAACACAGGGTGTTGCAAATGAGGTTCCACTTGTATTTGTGTAGTTGTTTCCGGGAGTAGATAAATAAACACTTGATCCAGGCGCAGCTAAGTCAATATGAATAGGGCCGTACCCTGAACCCCCTCTAACATCAGCGCTATTAGTCATAGTAACTCCAATTAAATAATCGGATGGACATGTAGTTGGTAGATCTCCAATTACATCCACATTTACGTTAGAATTAGACGTGGCTCCAATATTAATAATACCTGCTTGTCCTAAAGTATCATATAAAGCACACCATAATGGCGAGTTCGCTGGATTTCCACCATTTACTCCCCAAGATGCGTTAGTAACGACAACAAAAGCACCCTCTTGTCCGTTTGTTTGATTGTAAATTTTTCGCATGGTTAATGGATAAGTATAAGCTGCAATAACAGAGGCTTCATTAGACGCACTTTGACCTTTTACAACCATCATTTTCACCTTATGATTCACACCAGATATTCCAATTGCGTTATTTCCAACTGCACCAATCATACCAGCAACACGTGTACCATGACTCCCAGCACCAACAGCATCATCTAAAGATTGAACATTCCATCCGTCCACATCATCTATGTAACCGTTGTTATCATCATCAATTCCGTTACCATCAATTTCAGCATAATTATGCCACACATTTCTAACAATATCTTCATGATAAATATCTACGCCACCACCTTCAATAATACACACAACAATTGTATCATTATGTGTGGTTGTACCACCAGTACTAATATCCCAAGCTTCTGTAGCGTCAATGTCAGCATCAACAGTTCCACCAGTTTGTCCAGTATTTTTTAAATGCCATTGATTTGCTGTGAAAAGTGGATCGTTTGGTATTGTTTCTCTTTCTTGAACATAGTGATTAAACTGTACAGCGGTAACTTGTTTATTAGATTTTAATAATTTAAGAATGTCAGTAATGTTTTCAGAATCATTAAATGTTAAGGTATAAACATTCATAGGTATTGAAATACATGATGTAGATTGGAATGTAACGTTATTTTCAACTCCAAACTGTCTAAAGAAATGTTGTTCTGACGTATTCGCTTTTAATTGCACTAGCAACTGATTCGGAACATAGTTCTGTCCAAAAGTTACAAAGCTTAAAAGACATAAAAGTGTGATAATTTTTTTCATTATTTCAAAAATAGTTAATTCTTACTTACTATAACGTAGCTAAAGTGTAAAATGTAAGTCTGTTTGAGTAAAAAGATAATAATTTGTTTGTTCTAGTTGATTGTATGATTTCTAGTAAAGACTATTAAAATCTTTAGTATCTTACAGAATTATTTTTTTTGAATTAAATATAAACCGATATGAATAGGCAAGAACAATTTTTGAAATTACAAGGACAAACTAATCAAACGCCTTATTTGATTGATGTTGACAAAGCAGAGGGGATTTATATTTGGGACAAATCAGGTAAAAAATATATGGATATGATTGCAGGTGTAGCTGTGACGAATATTGGACATAGACATCCAAAAGTAATTGCCGCTATTAAAAATCAATTAGATAAACATTTGCATGTTATGGTGTATGGTGAGTATGTTCAAGATGCTCAACTAGATTTAGCCAATAATTTGGCCTCAATTTTACCAGAAAATCTAAGTTGTTCGTACATTGTAAATTCAGGGACCGAAGCAAATGAAGCTGCTATAAAGCTAGCAAAACGTTATACTGGCCGATCGGAACTAATATCATGTCGCTTATCTTATCATGGTTCTACGCATGGTTCACTGTCAGTTACAGGTAATGAAACAAAAAAAGCTAAATATAGGCCTTTATTACCATTAGTTAAGTTTATAGAATTTAATAACATTGAATCTTTAGAGTTAATAACGAATAAGTCAGCTTGTGTAATTATTGAAACTATTCAAGGAGACGCAGGCTTGCGTGAGCCAACGTTAGAGTTTATCACACAATTACGTCAAAAATGTACGGAAACAGGAGCTTTATTAATTTTAGATGAAGTACAAGTAGGAATGGGGCGTACAGGGAAAATGTTTGCCTTTGAACACTATAATATTGCACCTGATATTTTGACTTTAGGTAAAGGTTTGGGGGGCGGAATGCCGATAGGAGCTTTTATTTCAAGTCACAAAATTATGCATGAACTAACATATAATCCAATGCTGGGTCATATTACAACCTTTGGCGGACATCCTGTAAACTGTGCAGCAGCTAATGCATGTATTGATGTTTTAAAAACAGAATCTTGGATTAATGAGGCTAATACCAAAGGACAGTTTTTAGCAGGTATACTTTTACAGAATGATGAAGTGATTGAAGTTCGTCAAAAAGGATTATTTTTTGCTGTTGAAATGGGAAGCTTTGAACGTGTGAAATTAGTGGTAGATGCCTGTTTAGAAAGAGGGTTAATCGGTTTTTGGTTTCTATCAACACCAACGGCATTTAGATTGTCACCACCTTTAAGTATTACAATTACAGAACTTGAAGAGGCTGCTCAAATCATTTTAGAAGCTATACGAGAAACTAAAAATTAGATTGTTTTAACAGGTTTTACATGAAAAATTTAATTCTAAACTAATAAATTGTAATTATTCTTAACATCCTCTAAAGTCGTAGTTAAGACAAAATGGTTTTTAAATTTTATAATTCAAAAGCTAACACTGCAATCCCTAACTCAAAAATTACTAAATTTGAAAATAAAATGACTTATGAAAGTAGATATTTTAGCTTTTGCTGCACATCCTGATGATGTTGAAATTTCGGCAGCAGGAATGCTGATGAAGCATATAGATATGGGTAAAACTGTAGCTATTGTAGATTTAACGCAAGGTGAGATGGGATCAAGAGGGACTATTGATACACGATACGCAGAAGCAAAAAAAGCATCTGAAATAATGGGTGTTTCTCAACGAGTGAATCTTAAAATGAAAGATGGTTTTTTTGAAATATCAGAAGCTAATAAATTATTAATAATCGAACAAATTCGTTATTTTCAACCTGCAGTTGTTTTAGCCAATTCAGTTTCAGATCGTCATCCAGATCATGGAAGAGCATCTCAATTAGTTAGCGAAGCTTGTTTTTTATCTGGGTTAATTAAAGTGGAAACAACATTAAACGGAGTTAATCAAGAAAAATGGCGCCCAAAATCAGTATTTCATTATATTCAAGACCGTTACATTAAACCAGATTTTGTGGTTGATATTACACCTTTTGCAGACCGAAAATTGGCAGCTTTAAAAGCTTACGAAACTCAATTTTTTAATCCAAATAAAGAAGGACCGAATACGCCAATTTCAGGTGAAAGTTTTTTTGAATTTTTAATAGGAAGATGGAGAGAGTATGGAAGAGAAATTGGAGTTGATTTTGGGGAAGGCTTTACAGTAGAGCGTACGATTGGAATTAGTGACATAACTGATCTACTATAATTATAAAAATAAAAGGAAAAACATAGAGGCTTATTGCATAATAATTACTAAATTAATCGAATGTTATGAATGATTATTGATAACTTTGCAAAAAAAATTAAACCAAGTAACCAAACCTATTATGAGTAAAAAAGCGTTAATTGTTCCTCACGATTTTTCAGAAATTTCGGACGGAGCTTTAAAACATGCATTAGTAACAGCATCTATTGTTGATGCAGATGTCCATGTTTTACATGTTGTGGAAAAGAAAGGTGATATTTCTAAATCAGAAATTAAACTTAATGATTTAATCTCTAAATTTGATAATCCTAAAAAAGTAAATATCATTCCGCATACAAGAGTGGGTAATATTTATGATGATATAGGTGATTTTGCAACTGAAATTCATGCTGAACTAATTTTTATGGGGACTCATGGTGCTCATGGTTGGCAACATATCGCAGGTAGTCATGCGTTAAAAGTTGTTACTCAATCAGCGGTTCCTTTTGTAGTCGTACAAAATGGAAATGTGGAAGAAAATGGATATGATAATATCGTTGTGCCTTTAGATTTACATAAAGAAACAAAACAAAAATTAACTGTTGTAGCGAATATGGCAAAATACTTTAATTCTAAAGTACACGTTATTATTCCTGACGAAAAAGATGAGTACTTATTAAATACAGTAAGGGCAAATATTATTTTTGCTAACAAATTTTTTGCTGAACGTAATATAGAAATCACTACAGAATTAGCTCCATCAAAAGATTTTGATAGTGAAGTTGTAAAGCATGCTAAAAAGTTAAATGCTGATTTAATTGCAATAATGAATTTACAAAAAAATAGTATGTTTGGAACTTTAGCTGGAAAGCATGAACAAAATATGTTAACGAATGAAGCTGAAATTCCAGTTTTAATCGTTAATCCTGTTACGTCATCAAATGCTGGCTTAGCTATGTTCTATTAATTGAAATAAGATAAAAAAAACCTCAACTAATTTAGTTGAAGTTTTTTTTATATCAATTTTTATAATTTTATTCAAATTCAGCTTTTAAGCTTAAGTCTAAACTTTGGTAAGAGTGGGTGAGCGCACCACTTGAGATAAAGTCTACACCTGTTTCAGCATAAGCTCTAATTGTATCTCCATTTATACCACCACTAGCTTCAGTTTCAAATGTATCTCTTGGGATAAGTTTTAAGGCTTTTGAAATTTCAGAAGGAGAAAAGTTATCCAACATAATCCTGTCTACTTTACCAACAGCTAAAACTTGATTTAACTCATCAATATTTCTAACTTCAATCTCAACCTTTAAATCTTTATTTTTTTCTTTTAAATAAATATTTACGCGTTCAATAGCTTGTTTAATTCCTCCAGCGTAATCCACATGGTTGTCTTTAATCATAACCATGTCATAAAGTGCAAATCTGTGATTATGACCACCACCGATTTTAACCGCCCATTTTTCCATTAATCTTACACATGGAGTTGTTTTACGTGTGTCTAGCAGTTTAGTAGGTAAGTCTTCAATTAAATGTGCTAATTCATGTGTTTTAGTCGCAATTCCACTCATACGTTGCATGAAGTTTAATACTAAACGTTCAGCAGTTAAAATCGACAAAGAACTTCCTGTAACATAAAATGCAATTTGTCCATATTCTACATAGGTACCATCTTCAATTAATACTTCAATCTTTAATTCAGGATCAACTCTATGAAAAATTAGTTTAGCTAATTCAACACCAGCTAAAATACCATTATCTTTTACAAGTAATCTAGCTTTTCCTTTCCCCGTTTTAGGGATGCATGCTAATGACGTATGATCTCCATCTCCAACATCTTCTATTAAGGCAAAATCAATAACTTCAAGTAAATCTTTTTCGTTTATTTTCATCCTTTTGTATTCAGTAATTTTATAGGTATCTAAAACTATTTAACAACATACGTCTTAACATCATCAGCTGTAATAACTGAATCACAAAGAATTATTAAACGTTCTACAATGTTTCTTAATTCTCTAATGTTTCCTGTCCAATCTATTAGTTTAAGGGCATTTAATGCGCTATCGTCAAAAGTCTTTGGAGACATACCATGTTCTTTACATATTTTTTCAATGAAGTAATTTGCTAATAACGGAATGTCTGACTGTCTTTCATTTAACGAGGGTACTTTTATGACAATAACACTTAAACGGTGATATAGGTCTTCTCTGAATTCACCATTGTCAATCATTTTTCGCAAATCTTTATTAGTTGCAGCAATAACTCTAGGGTTTACTTTTATATCTTTTTCACCACCAACACGCATTATTTTATTCTCTTGTAATGCACGTAAAACTTTGGCTTGTGCTGATGCTGACATATCGCCAATTTCATCTAAAAATAAAGTTCCACCATCTGCTAGTTCAAATTTACCTTTACGCATTTTGTTGGCAGATGTAAAAGCACCTTTTTCATGACCAAATAATTCTGACTCTATTAATTCAGAAGGTATTGCAGCACAATTTACTTCAATAAATGGTGATTTTTTCCTGTTAGACTGTTCGTGCAGTTGACGGGCTACTAATTCTTTTCCAGATCCATTAGGTCCTGTAATTAATACTCTCGCATCAGAAGCGGCAACTTTTTCAATCATGATATTAATTTCCCCTATGGCAGGAGAATTACCAATGATAGTACTTGACTTACCTAATTTTTTTACCTGTTTTTTTAAAACAACAGTCTCTTCAACTAAATTTGTTTTATCTAAAGCATTTTTTATAGTCACTAAAATTCTATTTAAGTCTAATGGTTTTTCAATAAAATCATAAGCCCCTTTTCTAATCGAATCTACAGCAGTCTCAATATTGCCATGACCTGAAATCATGATGATTGGTGTTGGTATACCTTCAGCTTTTAAATTATCTAAAACTTCTAGGCCATCCATTTGAGGCATTTTTATATCACAAAATATAGCATCATACATTGTTTTTTTTGCTGCCGCTAATCCTTTTACACCATCTTCAGCTACATCAACAGTATAATCCTCAAATTCTAAAATTTCTTTTAAAGTTCTACGGATACTTGCTTCATCATCTATGATTAATAATTTTGCCATAATTTCTTAGTATTTAAATCAAAAGCATAAAGATAATCGATTTATTCAAATGGTTGGTAATTGAATAAACATTTTCTTGAGGTGTTAATTCCTAAATCAGTATACTAGCACAGCGTAAACTTTGTTAAAAAATGGCGTATGACAATCCTAATTGAAATGAATAGTCTTGTGAAGTATTAAGGCCTTCTTGATGAAAGTTATAATTAGATAACGCATTAGAATAATTATTCATTACAGAATTAAGAGTCCTAGACCATATAGAAGTAGTCATGTTAAATCTAAAATTCGGTGATAGATAATAATAAATATTCAGTTTTGTGCCTGCAAAGCCTTCAAAATTAGTTAGATCAGCACCTCCAAATATATTTAAATCAATATAAGTACGAGTGGACGGGTAATAACCGAAACTATATGCAGTTGTGAATATACTTTTATAACCTTCTATGATCTGTGAATACTGTGTTTTTTCATACCCAACCGCTAATGAGGATTTAAAGTTGTGCTGTATGCGGTATGATTTAGGTAAATAGGCCGAAAATTGTAAAAAACCAAAAGTACCATGTCTTGCTGGTTTGGCCATATCTTGAGAAGACCAAAATTGTAATCCTTCAATTATACCTAATTCAAGCTGTTTTCCACTATATCTTTCGATATGGTGGCTGTATAAGTAGGCATCAGTTATAGTTGAAAAATACTTTACTCCATCTGAATTCAAGACTTCCATTTTTTTTAATAAGGAATCAATTGCCTCTAGTTGATAGATTCGTCCTAATCTTCGATCAAAGAACCTCTTGTTTTCAATTTGAGTAATTTCATTACTTAGTTCTGTCCTCTGTTCTGTAGTTAATGGTATACTCAATAGGTTAGATTTTAATAACATCTTCTCTATGTCCATTGCTTTTCTAGCATACTTTACAGGCTCTAATCTACCTTTGCCTATTGAAAAAGATGGGTTTATGTTTAAGATACCTAGGTCATATTTATTTGTTATAGAATCATGCTTGTAGTAATTTGAAATACTAAAACTTGAATAATCAGCGATACCATAAAACCAATTATTTCTCAAAAAATATTTTTTATCAAACCTATTTGCCAAACGTGTATTATGTTGAGCTCCATAAATATCTAATGTTTTGTCTTCAGAGTAATTTAAGGTGACATTTATACCAAGATTATGTGTACCTTGTTTTTTAGATGTGTTTTCTACCACTTTGTAATTAGTAGAAAAATTAAGGCTCACTTTATTTTCTTTAGTTATCACACCTTCTCCCCAACTACTCAATCTCAAAGTTAATGTTCTAAACTTAAAGTCTGGGGCTTTATAATTCTTTAAAAAATTTGAATCATTTGTTTGTCCAAATAGTAAATTTAGTGGGGTTAAGATGATAACTATTATCATCAAATTTGAAATTCTCATAGTGACGGTTGTTTTAAAATTTAACAAAAATTTAACATATTTTGTGCCAAAAATTTAACTGTTAATTTAAAACGGTTTAGTCGTACTTCTAAAAAGGTGAAAAATTCGCGAAAAAAATATTTCATCCTAATTATTAGAATGAAATATTAAATTGTTTTTAGTAAAATTTAAGTAATCTATCTAACTATTTGAAATTTCTTCTAATGCCCAATCTGAAGCATTAATAGCACCTTCAATAAAACCAGTATAATCAGAGTAAGCTTCACCTACAATATGCACGTTTTTAACATCATTATTTAGTGAAAAAGCTTTAAACTTTTCTTGTACTTCCCAAGATTTCACTCCTGGACGCCAACAATGATTCCCAGCTCCGTATGGTGCACAGGACCAGTCTCTAATACCATAGGAAACAACTGCTTTTAAAATGTCTTCTTTAATTTCTTCTAATGTCATAGAGTAGTATGAAGTAATTGCTTCATCCGTTAGATTTAGACCTTCTTTAGAATTAAAGTCATTACCTTGAATTGATCTATAGATTTCTTTGGAAAAGTATTTAGCAAATTGAATTTTTATTTCGTCATTATTATTGACTTCTGCTCTATCATGTGTTTTTTTATTTTCAATATAATAATTCCAGAATTCAGTGGCTGGTTTATCGGTATATAATAAAACCATACCATGTCCATCATTATCTTCCTCTGCTGGTCTTCTAAAGTAATGAACTTCTCTAGTAGGCATTCGGTTAGCTCTAGATTGAGAGGCTTGCTGTGATCCCCACCAAGGTTTGTCTAATACAAAGAATATTTTAGTCATAGAAAAACCATTAACTGAATCCAATTCGTTTTGAATTGTTTCAGGCAAAGAACGCTCTAGTTTCTTTAAAGGATACTGAGGTAATGCTAAAATAAGGTGATCAACTATTTTTTCTTGAATACTTCCTTTTATGGAATAGGTTGCTAATATTTTTTCGTCTATACCTTTAAATTCTGTGATACGGGCATCATTAATCAAAGTCACATTAGCACGAGATTTTAATACATTTAGCATTTGAACAGTAATTTCATCTGTTCCTTTTTTTATGGTAGACAATATTTGTCCATCAGATTTAAAAGCTCTCAACCACCAAATGGTCCATTCTATGGCGTTCAAATTATCAGGAATCATATGATAAAAAGTACCAGTATCTCTTATCTTCATAAGTGCTTGATGACTCAATACATTTTCTTCTCCAAGGGCATTCCAAAAGCCAATTTTCCATAAAAGTTTGCCATTTAAAGTAGCTTTTTTTCGCATTCTACGATAATCCTCCTCTGTTAAATTGTCTATCCAAATTTGACATCCAAAATCAAGTGGGTCATTTAATTTTTTACCCATGATAAGTAAAACGCCACGCTTTAAAAGTTCTAAAGAATTTAAGTTTTGTTCTTGTAGTGGTAAGTCATATTGAGGATATCTTGATGGATAGGCTTTCGGACCTGTAAATGGAAGTAATTCAATACCTAAATCATTGATTAATTTCCCGAATTTTGGTTGAAGTTTTGTTTCAAAACGCATTGGTCCCCATTCTAAAACAAATCCATTCATAACTGAAGTTTCCATTCGACCGCCCCACCTATCAGGTGATGCTTCAATTAAGGTTATTTTATGTCCTTCTTCACTTAGTTTCATAGCGCTATAAAGCCCTGAGAATCCACCGCCTGCAATTAAAATGTTCTTACTCATGTATGTTCCTTCTTTATTGAATTTTCTATCGGTCAAAGCTACATTTTTTAAATATAATAACATAGTTATACTAATAAATTAGATTTTATTCCTGTTAAATTGTATTTTAGCAGTTCTAAACTCTTTTTATCATTAATTGTATAACTTAAAAGGATAATATAACTGTATGGACAAATTAGATAGCATAGATAAAAAGATTTTGGGTATTATTCAAAATGATTGTAGTTTACATAAAAAAGAAATTGCTGATAAAGTAGGACTGTCTCTTACAGCAACGTATGAGAGAATTAAAAGGATGGAAAGAACTGGAATTATTGAAGGATATGTTGCAAAACTTAATCGGGATAAGATTGGTAAATCTTTAGTTGCTTTTTGTACTGTTTCTCTTAAAGCACACTCTAAACCTTTATTAAAAACATTTGAATCAAAAATTAGACAACTTGATGATGTCGTGGAATGCTTTCATACAACAGGTACTTTCGATTATTTGCTTAAAATAGCAGTCACCGATATGAAAGCTTATCAAGATTTACTAATTAATAAACTATCGAGTATAGAACATATATCTCTTATACAAAGTTCTTTTGTAATGACGGATGTTAAGGATAAGTCTATTTATGTGATCTAAAGTTTTAAATAGGTTAATTATTAATTAACACTAATAAGCGGCTTGAAAATTAGCATAATTTAAAAATGTTTATTTGTAAGTCGGTTTAAACTTAGGTTTAAATCATTTGCCTAAAGGTTAGGTTAATTCTAATTGAACATATTTTTTTAGTGGTCGGAATTGCGTGTAACCAATGGGTTTGAGTCTCGTCTTTCATTTCTAGTAAACTACTACTTTCTAGCTCAAATATTTGTTTGTGTTTAGTTGTTTTATGTTTCATTGCAAACTTTCGCTTTGTACCAAAAGTTAGAGATGCAATTGAACCATTATCTTTTAAATCTTTTTCATCATCACTATGCCATGCCACACCTTCTGATCCATTGTGATATAGATTCAATAAACAAGAGTTATAAGTTTGATTTGTTTTAGCTTCTACAGTCTTTTTTAATTCTAACAGCAATGGTGTCCAGAGTAACGCTGTTTTACTTATATTCGAATAGGTATATTGATAAGGAGTATCAGCATACCAGGCGACTTTTCGTTTTGTAATGATGTGTTTTCCAAAAATCATAGCTTCATCATTTTTCCAAGCTATTTGCTCAAGTAATTCCTTGAGGTAATAATCATTTTCTGAGGAATTAAAAATTTCACCCCAATAATGGACACTGCCATTATAAGGAAGCCAATTTTTTTTAGAATCTACTTTTATGTCAAATAAGTTGTTCATTCTTCTTTTCTTAAATAGCAATCAAGAGTGTGGTCATTAACCATGCCAATAGATTGCATATATGAATACATGATTATTGGTCCAACAAAGCTCATTCCCCTTTGCTTTAAATTTTTAGATATTTCTTCTGCAATTGGAGAAGTAACGGGTAAGACTTTTTTGTCTTTATAGTAGTTGATGATTGGTTTTTGGTCTACATAATCCCAAATATATTTACTAAAAGAGTCAAATTCCTTTTGAATTTCAATAAATACTTTGGCATTTTTAATTGCTGATTTTATCTTAAGTCTATTTCTAATAATTCCTTTGTCAGTAATTAACTTTTCTACTTTTTCTGGAGAATAATTGGCTACTTTTTCAACATCAAAATTATCAAATGCTTTACGATAATTAGGACGTCTTTTTAAAATAGTGATCCAAGATAACCCAGCTTGCGCTCCTTCTAAAATAAGCATTTCAAATAAAGTACGTTCGTCATATTTTGGAACACCCCATTCTGTATCATGATAATTTTGGTAAGTCTCATCACTAGTACTCCAAGCACAACGTTTTATTTCTAATTCCATTAAATTTATGTTTTGGCAGCTTCCCAACCAATTATGGCTTTCTTTCTTAGTAGATTCCAACGGTAGCCTCCAGTTTTTCCTGAAGATTGGATAACTCTATGACAAGGTATTAAAAATGCAATAGGGTTATTACCTATTGCAGTTCCCACTGCTCTTGCTGCTTTCGGTTTATTAATAGTGTTTGAAACTTGACCATAAGTTTCTAACTTTCCAAGAGGAATAGTTAATAAAGCTTCCCAGACTTTTAATTGAAAATCAGTTCCTTTCAAATGTAATTTTATTTGCTCTAAGTTATGCCAATCATTTTTAAAAATGAGTAAGGCATTCTCTTGATTTTTATCTGTTTTTTCTTCAAATTGTGCTTTAGGGAATTGTTTTTTTAAATCATTTAATGCTTGGTCTTTATGCTCTATGAATCTTAAATGACAAATGCCTTTTCTTGTTGAGGCAATTAGAGTATTTCCAAAAATACTTGGTGAAAAACTATAATTAATTATTAAATTTTCACCTTCATTTCTATATTCTCCGGGTGTCATTCCTTCTATATTTACAAATAGATCATGTAATCGACTAGTGCTTGATAAACCAGTGTCGATAGTGGTTGTAAATAAATTTTGATGTTCTGTTTTTAATAAACTTTTAGCATAGTTTACACTTAAATACTGGAGGAACTTCTTTGGAGAAACACCTGCCCAATCTGTAAACAATTTTTGTAAGTGGAATGGACTTAGATGTAAATGTCTAGATATATCATCAAGAGTAGGTTGCTCTTTAAAATGCTCCTCAATGTATTGAATTGCTTTTTCTATATTGAGGTAATTATTATTATTCATACTGATTTCCTAAAGTACAAATGTACTCATCATTAATTGATTAAAAAATCTGATTCTTGCGATATGTATTGTTAATGGTGTTTTCTAAAGTTATTCCTTTTTTTTAGTATTAAAAATGTTACTTTTTGTAGTCTTTGAATTATCAAGTCATATATATATCGGTTCATAGTCATAGCTTTTGGTTTTTATATTTATTAAATGAAATGGTTGTAGTTTAGTTAAGAACTAAGAGTTGTGCATGAATTGATTAAAATACTGGAAGATGAAATTACTACTTTTAAGTGTATTGTTGCTACCTATCTTGGGTGGGTTTTCGCAATCAAATTATTCTAAAGTTATTGCTGAAATTAATAGTGATAGGCAAAACTTAAAACTTAAAAACACCGATAAAGATAGTGTAAGGAGTTATCTTCTAGAGACCTATAGTTCTGTATTATTTCCGTATTGGGAAGGAACGCCATGGGATTATAATGGATATACTAATACTCCTAAACAAGAGTCTATTGCATGTGGGTATTTTGTGTCTACAACATTAAAACATTTGGGATTTAATTGGAATAGGTATAAGTTGGCAAAAATGTATTCAAAAGACATAGTGGAAAGTGTTTGCGATTCTATTTATGAATTCAATACTAAAACAGAGTTACACACTTATGTGAGGTATAGACCTGATAATTTATACATTTTGGGGTTGAGCGGACATGTTGGTTTAATTCTAAAGTATAATGGTGAACTATGGTTCATTCATTCCGATTACTATAATGAGAGAGGACCAGTCAAAGAAAAAATTGAACTGAGTAATGCAATAAATGATAGTGGAGTGTTTTGGTGTGGTACTTTTTTAAATTCTAAAACTATTAACAACTGGTTAAATAGTTCTAAGTATGGGGTTGATTGGAAATAAAAAAGCCTGTCATTTTAAAATAACAGGCTTCATATAAGATGTTTTGATTACTTAAAATCTTCTAATTCAATATCAAATACTAAAATTGAATTTGGTGGAATAGGATCTGATGAATTAGGGCCATAACCTAGGTGTGGAGGGATAATTAGTTTACATTTTCCTCCTTTACCAATGTAAGGAATTCCAATTTTCCATCCTGCAATTAATCCTCCTAAAGGAAATGTTCTTGTTTCGTCATCAGTTTGATCAAAAATAGTATGATCTAGTAAGTACCCTTTATAATGAATTGTTACCTCATTACTAAGAGTTGGTTTTTCTTTTGAACCTTCATTTCCAACTTGGATGTAAATACCTTCTTTAGTTTTTACCATACCTTCAATGTTATTGTCAGCTATATATTTCTCTATAACTTCAGTATAATCTTCTAAGGCAACTGGTAGTTCTTGCTCTGGTGGAGTTGGTTGAAAATCAATTAATTCTATATCAATTGTAATAACTGAGTTCGCTGGGATTGGTCCAGAAACTTGATCTCCAAATGCTAAGTGAGGAGGGATAATAAATTTTCCTTTCCCACCTTTTCCTAAATTTTGTAATGCTTCTTGCCAACCAGGAATTAATTCACTTATTGGAAAAGGAAACTTTACAGGTTCACTACCTGTTTCGTCAAACACAACTCCATTTAATAAAATGGCAGTATATTTTATAGTAACAAAGTCGTTGATTGTTGGTTTTTCTAGACTTCCTTTTTCTTCAATAAAAGAATATAGTCCCGTTTCTGATCTTTCAGTATTCCAATCTTTACCTTCTAAATATTGACCTATTTTAATATCATATTCAGTTTCAACATAAGAATCTTCTATTTTCGATTCGCTAGTTCCACATGCAATAAGTGAAACTGATAGAGCTATTAACGCAATTGTTTTTTGTAATTTTATATAAGTCATTTATTTAAAATCTAAAGTTTTTTAATTTTTCTGAATCTAGTATTGTGATGCTTGAACCTTTAATTGAAATGTACCCGTCATGTTTAAATTCCGATAACGTTCTAATAACTGATTCTGTAGCAGTTCCAACGATAGAAGCTAAATCATCTCTTGAAATGGCTATACTAAAGTTTTTCTCCCCTTCAATATTATATTTTGCTTCTAATTTTAATAAAGAATCGGCTACTCTTTTTCTAACGGTATCGTATGCTAAATTCAATAGTTCTTGTTGTTTAGCATCAATTGAACCAGCTAACATTTTAATAAACTTATGAGATACTTCTTTAGATGAATATAAAAGATGTAAAAAGTCTTCTTTGGGAATTAAGCTAATCTCAGTTGCTTCTAATGCTGCAGCGGACTCCTCATATGCTAGTTCGTTTATTAAAGATTTGTAACCAAGAAATTCTCCGGCTTTATACAAGTTTGTTACGAACTCTTTTCCATCCTTATTCATTTTAAAAGTTTTAACTTTTCCTGAAGTTAAAAAATATAAAAAATTAGGAAAATCACCTTCAAAATAGACGGTATCTTTTTTATTGAAATTTTTGGTTCTTTTTTCAAGAGATAATTTATCAAGTTCTTCTATTCCCTTTATACTATTTATAAAGGTATGCAAACCGTCAGATGTAACCTCTGAGTCATCTGAAAATTGTTTAATTCTATTTAGTCTTCTTTCAATTGAGTCTAAAAGTTCAGTATCGTCAAACGGTTTTGTGATATAATCATCAGCTCCCATATTCATACCTTTTCTAAAATCTTCTTTTTCTGTTTTTGCTGTTAAAAATATAAAAGGAATAGATGCTGTCTTAATATTCTTACTGACCATATATAGAACACCATAACCATCCAATTCAGGCATCATAATGTCGCAAAGAATTAAATCAGGTAATTCATTTTTGATTAATTCTACACCTTTTTTACCATTTTCAGCAGCAAGAACAGTGTAATCTGCCAATTCGAGAATTTCTTTAATATTTTCTCGCATTTCATTATTATCTTCAATTAATACAATTTTACTCATGATTTTAGGGGTATTTTTACGATAAAACTTGTGCCAATGTTTTCTTTACTGTCAAAAGTAATATTTCCTTTTAATAAATCTAAATAACTTTTAACAATATTTAATCCTAAACCAGTTCCTTTAATGTTTACGGTGTTTTTCGCTCTAAAAAATTTGTTAAACAAATTTTTCTGTTCATTTTCTGGAATACCAATTCCAAAGTCTAAAACTTCTATTACTAGTTCGTCTTTGTAAATTGCCGAATTAATTAAAATTTCTTGTCCTTCTTTTGAATACTTTATAGCATTAGATACTAAATTGTAAAGTATGTTTTTAATAATATCTTGATCTGTGTTTATTTTTTTGTTTTCTAAATTAACTGAAAATATTATAGTTTGGTCTAGTTTACATAGGGCTTGTAATTCTTCAGTAATATCTGTTTTAAAAATTGAATAATCAAAAGTTGTCAAGTTAGGGTCTACTTTTCTACTTTCTAATTTATCGGTTGATAAAAAATCATTTAAAATACTTGTTAATCCTTTGACTGAATTTTTAATTCGTTTGATGTGTTTTTCGGTTCCTTCTAATTTACCTTTATTAATGTATGTATTAATTAATGAGACAGAAGACATAATTGTACTTAGTGGCGTTCTAAATTCGTGAGAAGCCATTGAAACAAAGTTTGATTTCATTTCGTTGATTTCCTTTTCTTTAATTAAAGAATCTTTTAATTTTTGAGACGCGTTTTTTTGTGGAGTAATGTTTGTTTCAACAACTAAAATTGAATCAATCGTATTTAAATTATTATATAAGGGTACTGCGCTTATTGAAAAAAAATTTGATTCAATTTGAATTTCAAATTCTATTTTTTTACCTTTAAATACGCTCTGTAATCTTGTATTCATACTCTTCCTTATGGCCATAGGAAGTCTATCTAGATAAGATGTTCCAATCAATTTTTCTGATGTTACACCATATTTAAGTAATTCCTTTCCTTCTGCAAAAATGTAATTTAAGTTTTTGTCAAAAACGTTAATCGTTCCGTTAGGAAAGTTTTGGGCCACTGCAGTATAAAGTAATTTACTTTTTTCTAACTCTTTAGTTCTAATGCTAACTTTTTCCTCTAATTGAGTGTTTAGTTCTTTAATTTTGTTCTCAGCTTCAACTCGTTTAGATACATCTGTAATTAAAGCAACAAAATATTTTTTATTTTTAATATCAATATGGTTCAAACTAATTTCAGAAGAAAAAATTGAGCCATCTTTTTTTTGAGCCTCTAAAACCCTTCCAGCTCCCATTCTCTTTCTGACAGGATTATCTGAATATTTTTGAAAATGTTCTGGATGTCCTCCGTGATATTTGGTAGGAATCAAAAGTTCAATTTTTTTACCCAATAATTCAAATTGACTAAATCCAAATAAGATTACAGCTCTTTTATTGACATAAACTATATCACGTTCTTTATTAATGACAACTAAACCTTCTTCAATGCTTTTAAAAAGTATCTCCAGAAAGTCATGATTATTTTCAAATTCTAACATAAAACTCAATTATGATTTTTAACAGTCTAAAATTACAAAATACATCTTAACTTTGTGTGACTTTAGTTTAAAAAGATGGAGAATTGTTATCACTGCGGGAGTAATTGTGAAGAAGAAATAAAATTTGATGATAAATTATTTTGTTGTGAAGGCTGTAAAACCGTTTATGATATATTAAATGTTAGTTCGTTAGATTCATATTACAACATTGAAGAGGAAAATCCTGGGATAAAAGCAAACAAGAACTTTAAAGGAAAGTATAATTTTTTAGATTTAACAGAGTTTAAAGAAAAGTTGGTTTCATTTCAAGAAGGTGATACAATTAAAATTAAATTATTTTTACCTCAAATTCACTGTAGTTCTTGTTTGTGGTTATTAGAAAGGTTAGATAAATTAAGAGGTGGAATTATATCTAGTCAAGTATTTTTCGCAAAAAAAGAAACCGAAATTACATTTAATGAATCTGTTATTTCATTAAAAGAGTTAGCGGAATTATTAGCTTCTATTGGTTATCCACCTTCTATTACATTGGAAGATTATGATAAGTCTAATACATCAAAATCAAATAAAAAATTATTATTTAAAATAGGATTAGTTGGATTTTGTTTCGGAAATGTAATGTTATTTAGTTTTCCAGAGTATTTTGGAATTGGTCAACAATTTAAAGATTTTGTAAGTACATTTAATTATTTAAATTTAGCATTTTCAATTCCAGTGTTAATTTACGGAGCAAAGGACTATATAGTATCGGCATATAAATCATTAAGAAACAAACGAATTAATATTGATGTTCCTATTTCAATGGGTATTTTCGCTCTATATCTACGTTCACTTTATGAGGTTATTTTAAATACAGGAGCTGGTTACTTTGATTCATTTATTGGGTTGATTTTCTTTTTATTAATAGGGAAATGGTTTCAGAATCAAACGTATTCTGCTATTAATTTTGAACGAGACTATAAATCCTATTTCCCTATTGCGGTTAGTAAAATTATAAATGGAATTGAAAAAATTGTAGCTTTGAAATCTGTTAATATTGGAGATAGGTTATTGATTAGAAATAATGAACTCATTCCATCTGATTCTATTTTAGTAAAAGGAGAAGGGAATATTGATTATAGTTTTGTAACAGGGGAATCTTTAGCTATTGAAAAAAAATCTGGAGATAAATTGTTTGCAGGAGGTAAGCAGAAAGGAGAGTCCGTAGAAATTGAGATTATTAAGAAAATTGAAAATTCGTATTTAACTCAATTATGGAATAATCCTATTTTTGATAAAAAACCTGAGAATGAAACACTTTCAGACATGATTAGTAGACGTTTTACCATTGGTTTAATTGCAGTTGCATTTATAGCCGGTGTGGCTTGGTATTTTATTGATAGTTCTCAAGCGACCTTTATTGTAGTGTCTATTCTGATTGTTGCTTGTCCTTGTGCAATTGCTTTATCAGTTCCATTTACCTATGGAAATGGGATTAGAATATTTGGAAGAAAAGGAGTGTATTTACGGTCTATTAATGTGATTGAACCTATGGTTGGTATTACTGATGTAGTTTTTGATAAGACGGGTACGTTGACCTTTAATAATCAATCAAAAGTGGTGTGGGATGGGATTGAATTAACAGAAGAGGATGAAAATATTGTTCAACAGATAACGAATAATTCTTCTCATCCATTAAGTCGTCAAATTTCATCTTATTTAAAGCTGAGAAATGGGGATGACTTTGATAGCTTTAGTGAAATATCAGGAAAAGGTATTGAGGTGGTATATGGTTCTGATAAATGGAAAATAGGTCATAAAGATTGGATTGGTGCTAAAGTGAGTGATAATAAAACAAGAGTTTATATTTCTAAAAATGATAAAGTGTTAGGGGCTTATATATTTGAAAATATTTATAGAAGTGGATTGAAGGATATGTTTGATAAAGTGTCAAAAAAATCTACCATTCATATTTTATCTGGGGATAATGATTCGGAAAGAGAAAAATTAATGAAGTTATTACCAGAAGGTTCTGAAATTACATTTAATCAAAAACCGGAAAGTAAATTAGAATATATTAAAGAACTACAAAATCAGAACAAAAAAGTAATGATGTTAGGAGACGGGCTTAATGATGCAGGAGCTTTACAGCAGTCTGATTTAGGTATTTCCGTAGTAGATGATGTGTATTCTTTTTCTCCATCTTCTGATGCTATAATAAATGGTGAGAAATTAACGAGTTTACCTGATTATATCAATTTTTCAAATTTCAACATGAATGTGGTGAAGTGGAGTTATGTGTTTTCTTTATTATATAATATGGTAGGACTATCCTTTGCTGTAACCGGAAATTTAGAACCTTTAGTTGCAGCTATATTAATGCCATTAAGTTCCATCAGTGTAGTTGTATTAGTGACCGTTTTAACAAGTTTGAAAGGTAGAACATTAAATTAATTTTAACTTTCTAATTCTAATAATGTCACTTCTGGCCAAATTCCAATTCGCCCGGGATAAGCTAGGAATCCGAATCCACGATTAACATATAGATATTGGTTGTCTTCTTTGTATAGACCAGCCCATTTTTTATAGCGTAAAGATATAGGACTCCATTTAAATCCATGAGTTTCAATTCCCATTTGAGCACCATGAGTATGGCCTGCTAATGTTAAATCAATGTCTTTGTAGTCTTTTCTAACTTGTTCATCCCAATGCGTTGGATCATGGGATAAAAGTATTTTATAAGGTGCATTACAATTGGCTGAGGCTTTTGCCATATCTCCAATCTGATGGAAGCCGCTACCCCAATTTTCTATTCCAATAACCCCAATTTTTTCATTATCCTTTTCAAGGTAAATGTGTTTGTCCAATAATAAATTCCAACCTAGTTTTTTGTGAATAGCTTTTACATTTTCAAAATTCTCTAACTTTTCCGCGTCAGATGTCCAGTCGTGATAGTCTCCATAATCATGATTCCCTAGAACTGAGTAAACACCCATAGGTGCTGTTACTTTAGAAAATACATCATAATAATCATCCATCTCAATGGCCAGGTCATTTACAATATCACCAGTAAAAAATACAACATCTGGTTTTTGAGCTAATAACAAATCGACACCTCTTTGTACAGCTTCTTTATTATAAAAACTTCCGACATGAATGTCTGACAATTGAGCGATTTTTAAACCATGAAATGCCTTTGGTAAATTAGGTGATTTTACCTTTTTTCGGTGTAACGTATAATTGTAAGGTCCGTAAATCATTCCAAACGGTAAGGAAAGTGCTGGCACGGCGGCAACAGCTATTCCCATTTTAGTTAAAAAATCAGACCTTGAAATACTATGCTCTTTTTTCTCTTTAGGAGGTGATAGCTTACGTTTTAACTTAATTAATAATCGCCTGAAATCGTCCAGTATAAAAAAGGGCAAGGTTAAAATTTTTGAAAGTAAATTGATATAAATTGCAGCAATAAAAAAATTAAGAAATTTCATTTTTATATCCATGCCAAAAACAACTAACACAAAAAGTGAGCAAACTGAAAGTATTAATAAAGTATAGTAAATGCCAATCAATACTATTCGACCTTTGTTTTTCTTCTTTTTAAGGTATTGCTTAAGTACAAAATAAGTATAAACTTCAAGTGAAGCAATAATTAGTAATACTACTGTTAGTGCCAAAGGATTTCGTAACATTTTAATTTTTTTACAAAGTTAATAGCTTCCAGTTATAAAACAATTTCAAATGTTTAAATGGTGTTAAAATTTTACTAATTTTACCCTATGCGTTTAAAGAATTGGAAAGAATTATTATTAAAAGGTTTAAATAATTTACCTGGAGAGAAGTCTCATTTAGAAATGGTTCCATTTAGGTTGCCTAGTAGTAGCTTCAAATCAAAATACAAGGATGCTAAACAGTCTGCTGTGATGTGTTTGTTTTTTGAAGAAGGTGATGAATCTTATGGAGTGTTAATGGAAAGAACTGAGAATGGAGGTAAACATTCTGGTCAAATTAGTTTTCCAGGAGGAAAAATGGATTTAGTAGATGTAGACCTGAAAGAAACTGCTTTACGAGAAACACATGAGGAAATTGGAATTCCAAATTATTCAATTAACGTTTTAGGAAAATTAACAGAGGTGTATATTCCTGTGAGTAATTTTTTAGTGCAACCATATATTGGGTTAATTGATAAGGATTTCGAATTAAACCTGTCAAAGGCAGAAGTGAAGTCTGTATTTTATTTTTCAATTAACGAATTACTGCACCCAACTAGTAAACAATTACAAACCATAAAAAATCACAAAGGAATTGACATGGATAATATTCCATGTTTTGTTTTAAATGATAGAAAAGTATGGGGTGCAACGGCTGTTATTTTAAATGAAATTAAGTCTATTTTTCAGAGAGTCAATTAATTATGTTTATTTTATTGAATTATTAGTTGGCTTTATTTTTTGTTTATCCAATAAAAATGCTTATATTAAGAATTAAACCCTGAGTTATGAATTTAGATAAATACAGCTTTTATTGCACTGAATGTAAAAATCAATTAGACGTTGATGGAGTTATCCATTTAAAAACGCTACGTTTAAACGGTGATGAGGGTGAAATTCATTTATCTACTTCATTTGGAAATTATAATTTTAAGCATTATCCTAAGGTGCTATTTGATAAAAATGAATTGGTAGAGTTTTCGTGTCCTGAATGTAATTCATTGCTACATTCAGCACTTAAACCCAATTTTGTGAATATGATAATGAGGGTCGAAAGTAAGTTTGACTTTGAAATTTTATTTTCAAGACAAGCCGGAATTCAAAAAACATATATCGTAACGGAAGATGGTGTTGAAAGCTATGGACGAGATGCGAATGTAACAGAAGTGGTCTAGAATTATTTACTAAACGCTTAAACTTCTTTAGAATATATTTACCAATTTATCTCCTTTTAGCATAGGTATCACAGGTGTTGTATTTGCGGTTAAACAAAATTTGATATCTTTATTTAAATTCAATTTTTTAAGTCTTCTACGGTGAGCAGATGCCTTTAAATAACCAAAAATATTTTCCTTTGCACTTAAGTATAAATATTTTGCAGCCACAGAGCTATCATCATCTGATTTGAAATTACCTGTTTCCATTAATCTTTCAACTATTGCTCCTGCACAAATAGTGTCTTCTAAATTAAATCGATCCTGCCATCCCGAGCATAAACATAATACATTTTTATTCTGTTTAACTAACCAATCATTTAAAACATCAATATTAGATAAAGCTCCAATAACTACAGTATCTGCAGTTTTTGCAATATTTATTGATTTCGTACCATTTGTTGTACTTAATACAACTGTTTGCCCTTTAACTTCTGGAATCATATAAGAATAAGGAGAGTTTCCAAAATCAAAACCTTCTACAATTTTACCTTGACGTTCAGCACCAACCAAATATCCTTTGGCTTGATATTCTTTTGCTGTTTCAATACTAGATACTGGAATCAAAGCTTCAACTCCATTATGAAATGCTGCACAAATAGCAGAAGTTGCTCTTAATACGTCAATTACTACAATAATATCAAATTCTTCCTTGTATAAATCAAATAGGGCAGGAGTGAAGCAAACTTCAACTCTTTTACGGTTGTCTGTCATAGGTTTTGTTATTTTTGATTAGGATATAAAAACATAAAAAAACTCATTAGTGTTACACTAATGAGTTTCAAATTTAATAATTTATTTATTATAAATGTAAAAAGTCTTTTTTAGCTAAACATTCTTCTTCAGTCTCAACTATATCTTCATCATCAATACAACAATCAACAGGGCAAACAGCCGCACATTGAGGTTCATCATGAAATCCTTTACATTCAGTACATTTATCAGGGGCAATGAAGTACACATCCATATCTACAGGTTCCATGTCAGCATCCGCATCATATTCCTTACCATTAGGCATAGTAACATTCCCTTTTAAAGAAGTTCCTTCGGACATTCTCCACTCTGCACCACCTTCATAAATTGCATTATTTGGACATTCTGGCTCGCATGCTCCACAATTTATACATTCATCAGTTATTATAATTGCCATCTTTACTCTTTTTAATTAACTTTGCAAAGGTAAAACATCTTTAATGAATACAAAAGAAAGAATTGAAATATTATCTAAGTTAAGATTGATTTTAAATAATATTAGTGAAGGAAAGGAATGGTCTAGTTATGACTTGGGTATAAATAAGGACGAATATGATCGATTAGTACATTCAATTTTAGTAGCTAAGGTTCAGAACCAATGGTTTACAAAAGAGTCTGTCCTTCAGTCTTTTAAAGGTGTTTCTAGTTGGTTAACTGTTAAGTTGTTATCAGAATGGGTAGCTAGGTATTCATTTAAGAATGATGACCAAAAGAAAGTAGCTATAATCATGGCCGGAAATATTCCTTTGGTTGGATTTCATGATATGATTTCAGTATTTCTAAGTGGGCATAATGTTGTTTGTAAATTATCTTCTGATGATAAAATTTTATTACCTGCGATTATTGAAATCTTAGCGTTATTTAACCCAAAAGTTAAAGAAATCATTGAATTTACTGAAAATAGATTACCAAAGTTTGATGCGGTGATTGCAACTGGAAGTGATAATTCTGCTATGTATTTTGAAACTTACTTTGGAAAGTATCCACATATTATTAGAAAGAACAGAACATCAATCGGAATAATAAACGGGTCTGAAACGAAAGAGCAATTATCCGTTTTGGGTAAAGATATTTTTACTTATTTTGGATTAGGCTGTAGAAACGTATCGAAAATACTAATTCCAAAAGATTTTTTGATTGATAGGTTTTTTGAAGCTATCATAGATTATGGTGAGGTGGTGAATCATAATAAATACGCAAATAATTATGATTATAATAAAGCAGTCTATTTAATGAATTTAGATCAAATCCTAGATAATAATTTTATTCTTTTAAAAGAAGATAAGTCACTACATTCACCATTAGGTGTATTGTTTTATGAAAGGTATGAATCTCAAGAGGAATTAAATAAATATTTGGAGACTAATAAGGATGATTTACAAGTGATTGTGGGACAGGGTTATATCCCATTTGGTGTTGCACAATGTCCATCACTTAATGATTATGCAGATGGTGTGGATACTATGAAATTTTTAGAAACTTTATAATTGGTTTTAATACAAAACATAAAATTATTTTTAGGAATTGAAAAACCTAAATTAGAAGTTAATAACTTAGAATTAAAGACTGGGTTATGGGCTTTAGTAGGTAGAAATGGGACTGGTAAGTCTACTTTTTTAAGAGCACTGTCTGGTGTAAACTCTGATTTTGTAGGTGATATTTTCATAAATTCAAAACTTCAAAAATCAATATCAATTCAACAAATGGCTAAACTTATTTCTGTTGTGTTTTCTAAAACTGAAATATTCGGAAACCATAAAGCTATTGATGTTTTACTCCTAGGTAGAATCCCCTATCAAGGTGTGTTCTCAAGAGTGTCAAAAGAAGATGAGGATAAAGTTAATGAAGTAATAGTACTGTTGGAATTGCAGCCGTTAATAAATAAGCCATTTTCGGTATTGAGCGATGGAGAAAAACAATTGATAATGATTGGTAGAGCTTTAGTTCAAGACACTAAACTAATTTTATTAGATGAACCAACGGCTTTTTTAGATGTAGTTAATCGTAAAAAAATTGTAAAACTATTAGAAGCTATATCTACTGAAAAATTAATTATTTTTTCAACTCATAATATTGATTTAATTGAAGAATTTTGTAATGGAATATTGCTTATTAAAAATAATAATTTACTAAGTGTTGATTCAAAAACTGAATTTAAAAATCAATTAGAAACATTATTTGAAGATGAAATTTAGAACAGAAATAAAGCTGAATAAACATAAGAGTAGTGTGTCTCACTCTGATTCAATTTTAGCTATTGGGTCATGCTTTGTTGAGCATATTGGTAAAAAATTATCTCTATTAAAATTTGATATTAATAGTAATCCATTTGGTATAATATTTAATCCATATTCAATTGCTAAAATCTTAAATAATGGTTTAGATAAACCAATTAAATTAGATGAAGAATGTGATGTATTAGAGCAAAGTGGAATTTTCAAGTCTTACGATTATCATTCTAAATTTAATGCACCAACCTACAATGCCTTTATCAAACGAGTTGAAAATCAAAATTTAAATGTTAATTATCAATTAAAGAATAATTCATATTTATTTTTAACTTTTGGAACAGGGTGGGTGTACCGATTAATTGATGGAAATAAAATCGTTGCAAATTGTCAAAAAATACCGCAATCAAATTTTACAAAAGAGTTATTAGATTTGAACGATATAACGGAAATTTATACTCAATTAATTAAACGGATAATAAAATCAAACCCAACTCTAAAAATTGTATTAACGGTGAGTCCTGTTAGGCATATTAAGGATGGAATTGTTGAAAATAATCAATCAAAATCTACGTTATTACTCTTGTGTAAAGCCTTAGCTGATGATTTTAAACAACATGTAATTTATTTTCCTTCTTATGAAATTCAGATGGACGACTTAAGAGATTATCGTTTTTATAATGCCGACTTAATACATCCTAATGAAATGGCAATTGATTATATTTTTGAACAGTTTTCACATTTCTTTTTTGCGGATAAAACGAATCAATTACTAAAAAAAATAGAAAAATTAATTCGATTAGAAAGGCATCAGTTTTTGTCAGCTACTGAAGCAGAAATTAGCACACACCAGACCAAAATTGAAGAATTGAAAGCAGAAATTAAGTTGGGTTAAAATTATCTATTTCCAAAAATTGAACTTCCAACTCTAACCATAGTACTACCTTCACTAATAGCTAATTTATAGTCCCCACTCATCCCCATAGATCGTTCGGTGAAAGATTCAGGAACTATGTGTTTATTAATTTTTAAGGTATTGAAATAATTAATTAAAGATTGAAATTCGCTTTTAATTTGATTGTCATTGTCTGTGAAAGTAGCCATTCCCATAACACCAACAATGGAAATATTTTTTAAGTTAGCAAATGATTCTGAATTTAAAAGTTCATCACAAGTGGTTTTATTTAATCCAAATTTTGATGTTTCTTTTGCAATGTGAAATTGTAAAAGTACATTGATGATTCTATCGTTTTTAATCGCTTGTTTGTTGATTTCTTTTAATAATTTTAAACTGTCTACCGCATGAATTAAATGAACAAAAGGAGCAATGAATTTCACTTTATTCGTTTGTAAATGACCAATAAAGTGCCAGTTGATGTCTTTAGGTAAAGCATCAAATTTATTAACTAAGTCTTGTACTTTATTTTCTCCAAAATGACGTTGGTTTAAGTCATAACATTCTGTAATCATGTGATTAGGTTTTGTTTTAGAAACAGCGACTAAGGTGACATGGTCTGGAATTGTAGATTGTATTTTTGTTAAATTAGCTTGAATCGACATATATTAATCATTTAATGGATATATAATTAAACCACTTCTCATTTTTGGTTCTATCCAAGTAGACTTTGGAGGCATAATTAAGTTAGCATCCGCCACATCCTTTAATTGTTTAGCAGAAACAGGATATAAGCCGAATCCAACTTTGTATTTTCCGGAATCTATAGTATCTGAAATTCCTTTTAAGCCTTTATCTCCGCTAATAAAGTCTACATCCTCAGAAGTTTGTAAAGATTTAATTCCTAAAATTGGTTTTAAAATATAATGACTTAATATATGAGTGTCCAGCCTTTCAACGGGATTATCTCTATTAATGATCTCTTCTTTTGCCTGCAGATTATACCAGGATTCATCAATGTACATTAATAAATTATGTAAACCTCTATAATGAATGTCTTCTGAACTTACTTTAGTTATAATAAATGATTTTTCAATTTTAGTTAATAACTCTAACTTTGATAAATTATTTGTCGTTTTCAAAAGTCTATTGTAGTCTAATATTCTTAAGCGATCAGAGGATATGAAATAGGCTAAAAAATGTGCTTTCAATTCTGTTTTAGTTTCGCTGTCATTGTAAAATCTTGCAGAAGAAGCAGATCGGTGATGACCATCCGCAATATAAACATCATCAATCGTATCGTATACTTCTTGTATTTCTTCAATTAAAGAGGTATCTGATATAACCCACAATTCGTGTTTAGATTTATCAGTACTCGTAAACTCATATTCTGGTCGTTCAAATGTGTTTTTAAGAAATATAGTGTTTAATTTTTCTCTATTGTCATGAAATAATAAAACGGGTTCAGCATTAAATTCGACTACCTTTAAATAGTTACTAAATGTAGTTTCTCTTTCACTTAAAGTTTGCTCATGTTTTTTAATTTTACCATTTTTATATTCTGAAATGGAAGCCCCTCCAATAACGCCCAAAAACTCATGTGTAGATGTTGTTTTTTTATAAATGTATAAGGACGGCCTTTCTTCATGCATAAAAATACCTTCACGTTCAAAATCTTCAAATTTATTTCTCACTTTTTGAAAACGTTCAGGGGTATTAGGTTCGGTTTTGTCTTCTTCTTGAAATTCAGGGTTGATAATATGTATAAAACTATAAGGATTTCCCTTTAACTTTGCGTCTAGCATTAACTGAGAATACGCATAATATGGACGTGATGTGACTAGCTGAGCTTTGTCTCTTGTAGGTCTTATTGCTTTAAAAGGAATTATTTTAGCCATTTCTATAGTTTTGATGCGAATTTATGAAAATTTAATTGACCAATTTGTCGCTTTTAACTAAAATTTTAATAAATTTGATGTAAGAACAAACTAACTATGAATTTTACAAAAACTGATTTCAATACTTATTCTGTTATTACATCTAATGTTGAGAAATTAGACTCATCTAATTCAGCAGAATTAAAGGCAGAGTTTGTTTTGTCAAATAAAAATTCAATCAATACGATAGTACTAGATTTAAGTCATACAAAGTATTGTGATTCTTCAGGTCTAAGTGCTATTTTAATTGGTAATAGGTTATGTAAAGACTCTAGCGGTAAGTTAGTAATTAATGGATTACAAGCTAATGTTGAAAAATTGATTAACATTTCACAATTAGATAAAGTTTTCCTTATATCATCTGATTTGGAGGCTGCTAAAAATTTGATTTAAAATTATTTTTTCACTGGATAAATGAAGCTTTCTTTTTATGATGAAGGCTTATTTTATGGTACTAATTTAATTGAGAATTTTGGAGAATCTAAAGTCGTTAAATATGGTGTGACTGCTGATTATATCTTAAATTTGGAAGTTGTATTAACTAACGGTGATATTATTTGGACTAATGTATATACATTGAAAAATTCAGTAGACTATAATCTAAGATAATTGATGGTTGGTCCTGAAAGGACTTTTAAGTATTATTATCAAAATATAATAATTTGTTATTTATTCTTTAAGTCAACGGAAAAGCTTGTGAATCGGTTTCTACCATATTTAAAGTAGTAAACTATAATTTGTAGAGTGAGATGTATTAGGTTGGGTTACAGATTTTATTAATGATGATCTATTATGATTGAGCTCAAGTTTATTGATTGAAACGGGCGGAAACATTCAAAAACGTTTTAATTCTTGATTGTGAAACTATAATGAATATAGTTGAACTGTTTAGTAGGAAAAATTTTATTTATAGATATGTAAGGCCAGAAAGATATAGTTGAAAATTATGACTTAAGGATGATGAAGGTGTGAAAGTGTAATCTGTTATGTAACTACTGGGGTGAAATATGGCATGTCTGGTGAAAAGCGTCATAATAAAGTCAGAGGGAATTAAAAACGATTTGATTTGAGTAAAAGATCATCTGGTGGACATGATATTTGTATAGTTAAAAAAACTATATAAAGATTCTCTTTCCAACAATCCAACTTAACTTAATGAAACAAATTAAATCAGTTTTGATCCAAAAGGAATATTGAGTCCGGAAAAAATATTTGCAGACTAAATAGTCGAGCATAAAAAAAGAGCAGTTTATTAACTGCTCTTTTTTATACTATAGTTTTATAATTTACTATCTAATCACAGTTACTTGTCCTTTAAATTCATATTTCTTATCAGATGTAGCATCTTTAGTGATTAAGGTCCAAATGTAAGTTCCTTCTTGTGTGTCATTACCTCCATAGTTTCCATCCCAAACGCCTTCCGGGTCATATGATTCCCAAACAACTTCACCCCATCGGTTAAACATGATTAAATGAAACTCATTGATATTAATACCATCAATATAAACACGCCAATCATTATTTAAATGATCATCATCAGGTGTAAATGCATTTGGTGCATATATAATAACATCTGATAGAATGTGAACTATATCAGTAGTTTGGTCTGTACAATTAAATTCATTTGTTACAATCAATTCTACAGGATAGTCAGCTGCTAACCCTTCTGGATATACAATCGTTGGTGATTGTAAGTTAGAAGTTGCAGGAATTCCTCCTGGATTACTCCATTGGAATGTTAAAGCATTTCCTTGAGTATTGTTAATCATATCAACTTCAGTATTAAATATTGTAGTTGGATTTGAAATGGCATAGAATGAAGCGGAAGGAATATCATGAATGGTAATATATTCTTCATAAATGGTTGTGTTGTGACATCCAAACTGAGTGTATATTTCTAATTGGACATCATACTCTCCAACATTTTCAAACAAATGATCAAATAACGGATTGTTATAAACTGTACCATCAACTAACCAATTTATTTGCGCTGTTTGCGTTTCTGCCATATTATATTGAGTAATATCAGAAAATTCAATTATTGATGGGTTACATCCCTCTATAGTATCTGTAAAAATTTGAGGTGATGGTACTTCTCTCATGATTATTGTAAAACATGTATCTTTTGGTGTAGTTTCACATACGTCCGACACAGTTACACAATATTCGGTTTCAATAATAGGATTCATATTGATTATATTGTCTATATCATTGTAAGAAGTTCCATTTGCAGTCCAAACATAGTTATAGCCTTGAAATCCACCTGTTGAAATTACAGTTAACTCAGAGTCATACCCTGGACAAATTGTGTCAGTGTCAGTTGTTGCTGTGATAGTGTTCGAAATTGGACCGTGTACGCCTATTTCAATTGGCCATGTATTTGAGATACAACCTAATTCACTTACTGCATGTACATTTACAAAAGTACCTAATAATGGACTTATTTGTTGTACACTTGCTACATCTAATGTATGACTCCAAATGTAATCATAAGTCGTACCATTAATCGCTGAAGCATATAATGTAGCTGTTCCATTTTGGCAAATTGTTGAATCAGGGGCGGTAGGGTTTAGCGGATCAACTGAATATGGTCCAGCAGTTAACACAATCGCTAATGTGTCAGTAATGGTTACAATCGATTCTGCTTCACAGCCTAAATAATCTCTCGAAATTACAGTATAATCACCTGACGTAAAACCTAAAGAATCAAATGTTGTTGTATAAGTGACTCCACCATCATAGCTATAGTCAACAGCACCTAATAGACCAGTTGAAGTAATTTGAATTGAGCCATCTGCACCACCAAAGCAAGGTGGGTCAGTGAAAGTTGTTGTATGAGTTTCTTTAGAGAAAAATATTTTTACAGTATCTGTTCCAATAGGACATACATCATTAGTATCAGCTTCATGAAATACATAAGTAAATTCACCAGGGTAATTAGTTAATGTTGTAGCGTTTAATACTGTGTTACTTCCTTGGAATATGGCGTTTGGTGTACCTTGTGAAGTAGGACCAGATTCAAATTCCCAAAAGAAAGTACCATTATTATGTAGCGTTGGTTGTAATTGATATCCATTTAAAGGAGAATGACATAATGAATCATCAAGACCTGCGTCCGGTTCAATGGGCTGAAAGACCAAGATTTTAAACGACTCTGTTGTAATACCACTAAGAGCAGTAATAGTACAGGTGTAAGTTGTTGTATCTATTGGTGAAACTGTAACAATTGGGCCTCCGAATGGATCGGATATATATATTGCTGGTGACCATGAGTAACTGATAACATCCGCAGGAAGACCATCCGTTAAATCTATGGTATGGGACTCTCCATTACAAATTTTTGTATCACATTCATCAATAGTTACAGTGTAATCTTCCGTTTCACCAAAAGTTTGACTGTCACATGGGTTTATAGTTGCCCCTGCTGAAGCGTATTTAGATCTAACTCTCATTCTGTAGTTACCACAGTCCAAATCTGGTGGAATAACAAAAGAACTTGTGAATACATTAAAACTTGAATTTGGTGATTGGTAAATATTTTCACTTGGATCAAAAACAAAATCTTGATTCCAATCTACCCAAATAGAAAACCCTTGTGGATAAGTAGCGCCACATTGTACATTCAATCCAATAACATCTCCAGGTTGGGCAATCAAAGCTATACCTGTATTGATGTAATTGTTTGGTTGCATATTACAAGATGTATTCAAGTTTGAAATATCTTGAGTACCACCAGTGGTCCAGAAATTATCAATTAAATCATTTGTACCTGCTGAAACACAAACTGTTGTGTATGTAGGCGTACAATACTGACTTATTGCAGTTAATGACGTAAATAGTAGTGTAACGAGTATTAGTATTTTATTTTTCATTTTTACAATCTTTTAATATGTATGGTGCTATAACTTCATTTTTAGTATCTACTCCTTTATTAAAGCATGATATGTTTAAATCTAATTTTTTAAACCAATTTTCAAAATCCTTTTGATCATAATTCGAACCGCTTTTTAAATAGCAAAAATAAGTACTCGTAATATGATCAGCTCTTGAAGCTTCAATACCAGAATGTAATAACATTTTCTTATTAATTTCATCCGCTTGCTCAAATGTTTCTATGGAGTTTATTTTAAACTGTACAAAATATCTTAAATCATTTTGTGTCGGTTTAAAAGAATAACTCAAAACTGTTATAAGCAAGAGTACAAGGGGTGTTAATCGTTTCATTTTGTAGAGTTTAGTAGTATTTGATTTTAATACGCTTTACAAATATAAAGGGTTGCTTTTATTTTTTAAAATAAAGTGATGGTAATATTGTACTCTCATTCCATTTATTAACTGAAATTTAAGAAAATATCAAGTTAAAATTAATTTAAATTAATGAGGTAGGTGTGTTATTAACGCTTTGTTTATCAGTGTTTAAGGTTCTTTTTTTATTTTTACTAATAGCTAATAATATGCTTTGTAATATAAGCTTACTATGTTTACAAACGATTAAGGTTCTATCTGAAAAATAACATAATAAAACGGTTTTGTGAAAAATAAAACTCCAAAAATTATTTTTGTTTTTCGACTCCTATTAATTAAAGCTCTAAGAGTATTAATATTATGAATTAATAGGCAATATATTAGTACTTGCCTTCAAATATGAATGCATTGTTTAACTTTTGAATAAAAGAGAGTATATTATTGGATGACGTAATCTAAATTAGGTTACTTTTCTGCAGCGTTACCAAATTTTTCTAAAACGAAAATTATTAAAAATCCGATAATACAAAAAACAATACTTAATCCAATTTGATTTGGTGTTTGAGTAATTGTTTCAAAAGAAAATGGTGAGACATTACTTTCAATAAAAGGAACAGTTTCTCCATGTGAATTTATTCTTGTTGAAAGAACTTCTTTCCAAGGCCATAACTTATTTAATGAACCTAAAAGAAAACCTGATAATACTGCTATGGTTATATATTCATACTTTTTAAACATCCATTTTAATACACGAGAAAATGTGAGTAGACCAATAATACAGCCTAAACCAAAGATGGCTATTTTTATTAAATCAAGCTCTTTAATTGCTGTTATAAACGTTTGATAAGAGCCTAATAGTAATAATATAAATGCTCCTGAAATCCCTGGTAATATCATAGCACAGATAGCTATAGCTCCAGACATTAATAGATACCAATTTGCATCAGCTTGTTGCGTTGGTGGTAAAATTGTAATTGAAAAAGCAATAATGGCTCCAATTACAAAGCCTAGAATGGTGGAAATGTTCCATTTTTTTATTTGCTTTGACATTAACTGAATGGATGCGATAACTAAGCCAAAAAAGAAGGACCAAACTAAAACAGAAAAACTATCTAGTAGATATGAAAATAGGTTAGCTAAAGATGCCATACTAATTAGTATTCCTGCAATTAATGGAACAATGAAGTTTCCGTTTAACTGTAGCCAGAATGCTTTAAAACCTTCAGTTCTAAGTGTTTTGATTAGATTAAAATTTATATTGCTAATTGTTTCAATTAGTTCTTCATAAATTCCAGTGATAAATGCAACAGTTCCACCTGAAACTCCAGGTACAAGGTCAGCTGCACCCATAGCTAAACCTCTTGCTGCTGTACCAATTAATGATTTTTTAGTCTTCATCTGATATTTCTTCTGTTCCTTTTTGTCTTAATCTTTCTTCAACATCTTTTGGTAATTCTTCAAAAAATGTATCACCTCTTAATCCAAGTCTTAAACATTCTAAAGGAATAACTTCATTGTAGGCAATATTTCCTAAATTTACATTAGCTCCGAATAATCTAATAAACCAAACTTGTTGTGTTTTTTTAGGTGCTTCCCAAAGAATGTCTTCAGGTTTAATACTTTTAATAATTTTGTTAATCAAATACGTATGTGCAGTTCCATTTGGTCTAAATACGCCAACATTACCTGATTCTCTACCTTCTGCAATAACTTTCCAAGAACCTGCTTCTAATTCTGTTTTCATCATTTTAATCCATTTTGATGGACTAATAATAATTCCTTCATCCTTAGAACCAACTTCAGACATTACTGTGACATCTTTAGCTAAGGTTGAGATGTATTCTAATTTTTGATGATGTGGAATTTCAATTGACCCATCAGATACTTCACAAAGACTCATATCATATTTGTCTAATAGCTTTCTATAGTCATCAAACATGTTTCTAGCAATAAACGCTTCAAATAGTGTACCACCAAAATAAGTCTTAATTCCAGCATCTTTATAAAGTTTTAATTTTTCCTCAAGATTTTCAGTGACATAAGATGTCCCAAATCCGAACTTTACAATATCTGTAAGGTTTGCATTTGCTGATATAAAATCTTCAGTTTCTCTTAAACTTAGACCTTTGTCCATCATCATAGTCAGTCCTGATTTTCTAGGTTTTAAAGGCCTATTAGGAATAAAAGGTAATGTGAAATTATTGCTCATTATTAGGGGTTTATTATTGTGTTAAAATCTGAAATCGTTGTAGACTCAGGTAAATGCAAAAGTAAGAATTTAATTGCATCTTTTGGGTTTTGTATATATTGATTTTTAAACAAGCTTAGAGCATCCATTTTATTGCCATTGTACCATAGCAAGCTAACAAGCAGTATTAATGGAGATGTTTCAAGTGGATGACTTTCATCAGTTCTTATTAGAAAATCGATAGCTTCATTGATATTGTATTCAAATTTTATTTTAGCTAACAACTCTATGGCTTCTGTATATGTTTTTTCTAATTGTAATGCTCTTTCTAATACTATTTCAGCTTCAGTAAAACGGTCTAATTTGAATAAGGCTTCCCCTAGAACTAAATTGAAACTAGCATTTGAAGTCTGCAATTTCACAGCTTCCTGTAAAAAACTAATGGCTTGTGTCGTTTTATTTTGTAGGTCTAAGACAATACCAATACCTAACCAAGAGTCGGCTAAACTAGGATTTAACTCTTTACTTTGTTTATAGTAATTTAAGGCTAAATCATAATGCTCCAATCTTTCATGAGCTTCAGCCAAATAACATAATGTTAAATCATCTTCATTATCTATTTCCAAACACTTTTCATAAGATTCAATTGCTTTTTTGAATTCTTCTTTTTGCATATAAGTATTACCAATATTAAAATGAGCTGATACGAAATCATCATTTATTAATATGGAGAACTCATAGGCCCAAAGTGCTTTTTCATTATCCTTTTTTAGAAAATATATATTTCCTAAATTATACCATGCTGTAAAAGAGTAGGGATTATTGTCAATGTACTGATTATAATATTCAATGCATTTATCAAAATTACCTAAACGTTCATAACAATACGCTATTTCATAGATAGCTGATTCGTTATCTGGATGAGAATTCAATAGATTTTCTAATACTTTAATAGCACCATCAAAATCCAAAAGATTTTCATACTCTAAAGCTAAGTCAAGAAGTATTTCTATTACTTCCGCTGGGTGCTCTTGTGATTGTTGATCAATTGATAGGGCTTTTTCGTAATACTTAATCGCTTTTTTATGATCTCTTAATTGACTAAATACATTGGCAAGTGTAATGTGCACTTCACTATTAAATGGATCAATTTTTTCAAGAATTTGTAATAAAAGTAGACTTTCTTTTAATTGTCCAGTTGTTGAGTATATTTGAGCTTTTTTTAAATTAAAGTTAGAGTGTGAAGGATGTTGATTCGAGCCAAATTCAACTGCGACAAGGGCTTGTTTTAAATCATTTTTTATGATATAATTATCAATGATCAATACCAATATTTCTGGGTCGAAATAGTAGGCCTCATCATATTTTATCATATTTTCGAATCGATTTAATTCATAATTAAATTGATCATCAAATTGATTGTCGAATTGATTGTCATTTTCTTCAAACATAATCTTAAATGTTAGTGTTCGTTACCAAATATAAATATAAAAGAGACGCATCAAATAATGCGCCTCTTTTAGTTATTAACAGTTTTATGAACAAATTTGCCCATAAATCGGAAGAAATGTCAGTAATTATTTACTAAATCTCTTTCTTTCGTTTTCTTTTAAGTATATTTTTCTTAATCTAATGCTCTCAGGAGTTAACTCAACATACTCATCTTCTTGAATATATTCTAAAGCCTCCTCTAGTGAAAAGATAATTGGTGGAACAATTCTTACTTTTGCATCAGTACCTGACTTACGCATGTTAGTTAATTGTTTAGTTTTAGTAACGTTTACAACTAAATCGTTGTTTTTACTATTCTCTCCAATTACTTGACCTTCATAAATAGGAACATTTGGCGCGATAAAGAATTTACCTCTATCTTGTAAGTTATTTAATGAGAAAGGAATTGAATTTCCGTTTTCCATTGAAATTAATGATCCATTTTGACGACCTGGGATTTCTCCTTTAAACGGTTCGTATCCAATAAATCTGTGAGTTACAATTGCTTCTCCACCAGTAGAAGTTAACATATATGATCTTAATCCAATAATTCCTCTTGATGGAATTTTAAATTGACAAATCATTCTTGCTCCTTTTGGTTCCATTGATACCATTTCACCTTTTCTTCTTGTTACAATATCAATTGCAGTTCCTGAAAATTCTTCTGGTAAATCAATAGTTAAATCTTCAATCGGCTCATTTTTCTTACCATCAATCTCTTTAAAGATAACTTGTGGTTGTCCAACCTGAACTTCATAACCTTCTCTACGCATAGTTTCTAAAAGAACTGACAAGTGCATTACACCACGTCCAAATACCATCCATTTATCAGCTGAACCAGTAGTTTCAACTTTTAATGCAAGATTTTTTTCTAATTCTTTTTGTAATCTATCATGAATATGCCTAGATGTAACGAATTTACCTTCTTTACCAAAGAAAGGAGAATCATTAATCGTAAACAACATACTCATTGTTGGTTCATCAATATCAATTGGTTTTAACGGCTCTGGATTTTCAAAATCACAGATAGTATCTCCAATTTCAAAACCTTCAATACCTGTAATAGCACAAATATCTCCACCTTGAACTTCTTCAACTTTACGTTTTTCAATTCCGTCAAAGATAAACACTTCTTTAATTTTATGCTTCTCTAAAGAACCATCACGTTTACCTAACATAATAGTTTGATTTGGTACTAAACTACCTCTACCTAAACGTCCAATAGCAATTCTTCCAATAAATGAAGAATAATCTAAAGATGTAATTAACATCTGAGTATTTCCTTCAGGAACTTCAGCAGCTGGGTAGTAATCTAAAATAGCATCTAAAATAGGAGTAATGTTATCTGTTGGTTTTTTCCAATCATTAGCCATCCATCCGTTCTTAGCTGAACCATAAACTGTTCTGAATTCTAATTGTTCTTCAGTTGCATCTAATTCAAACATTAAATCAAATACTTTTTCATGAACTTCATCAGGAGTACAGTTATCTTTATCTACTTTATTAATTACTAATAAAGGTTTTAAACCTAACTCTAATGCTTTTTGTAAAACGAAACGCGTTTGAGGCATTGGTCCTTCAAAGGCATCTACTAATAAACAAACACCATCAGCCATGTTTAATACACGCTCAACTTCTCCACCAAAATCACTGTGACCAGGTGTGTCAATTACGTTAATCTTAGTGTTTTTATAAAAAACTGATACGTTTTTAGATGTAATAGTAATTCCTCTTTCTCTCTCAAGATCATTACTATCCATAATTAAATCTCCACCAGCGTTTCCTTTAATAGGATTTTTACCTGCTTCAATCATTTTGTCAACTAGGGTAGTTTTCCCGTGATCAACGTGTGCAATGATGGCTATATTTCTAATTTCCATGTTATACTTATTAGTTTGTTATATTTTTTAATCTCTATTAAATGTTCTTCTTGAGCTACGGTTTGCACCACTTCTTGAATCTCTGTCTCTACTACCTCTATCTCTGCTTCCACCACCATCTCTGCTACGTCCACCTCTGTCTCCGCCACCGCTTCTTCTTTCAGATTTTGGTTTTGAATTTGTGATTTCAACATTCATTGTAGAACCTTCAAAGTCTACACCTTGAGAGTTTGCAATAATTTTGTCAGTTTCAGTTTTGTCAGCTTCAAAGAATGAGAAGTTATTTAAAACATCAATTTTACCAATTTGAGCTTTAGATATTCCTGCGTTATCACAGATTAATCTTAATAAAGCACCATGGTTAAACCCATCTTTTTCTCCTAAACTTACAAAGAAACGTTGTTGGTCATCTCTAGTTTCACGTCTCTCTCTTCTTTCTCCTCTATCTCCGCCTCTTTCGTTTCTTTCTCCTCTATCTCTATCTCTTCCTCTTCCGCCTCTTTCATCTCTATCTCTACCACCTCTATCTGACATGTTTTCTGTAATGTCTCTAGATTTAGAATAGTAATCTAAGAATTTATTAAATTCAGAAGATACAAATTTGGCAATTATTTCTTCTTTTGTTAAATCATTTAATGATTCTAAAACAGAAGGTAAATATTTTTCAATTTTTGACTCGTTAACTTCAGAGTTTTTCAAGTTGTTAACCAAACTGAATAATTGTTTCTCAATAATATCTTCAGCTTTAGGTACAGACATTTTTGTAAATTCAGATTTGATTATTCTTTCAATTGATTTTAATTTTCTACCATCTCTTGGGTCAACTAAAGCTAATGAAATACCAGTATTTCCTGCTCTTGCTGTTCTTCCTGAACGGTGAGTGTAATTCTCAACATCTTCTGGCAATGAATGGTGAATTACGTGGGTAATACCAGTTACATCAATTCCTCTTGCTGCAACATCAGTAGCTACTAAGATTTGAATTGATTTAGCACGAAATTTCTCCATTACTCTATCTCTTTGTGCTTGAGATAAATCTCCATGTAAAGGTTCAGCACTATAACCATCAGCCATTAATTTATCGGCAACCGCTGCAGTGTCTCTTCTTGTTCTACAAAATACTAAACCATAAATATCAGGATTGAAATCTAATAAACGTTTTAAAGCGCTATATTTATCTCTACCTTTTACAGCATAATATTGATGAGAAATGTTTTTGTTAGTTTCGTTTTTACCACCTACAGTGATTTCAAACGGATCAGTCATGTAGTTCTTAGCAATTCTTGCTACCTCCTTAGGCATTGTTGCAGAGAATAACCATACTGATTTAGTATCAGGTGTTCCAGCAAGGATATCATCAATATCTTCTTTGAACCCCATATTAAGCATCTCATCAGCTTCATCTAAAATCACAGTTTTGATGTCTCCAATTTTTACTCTTCTACGGTTAATTAAATCTAATAATCTACCTGGTGTTGCTACAATTACGTGAACACCTTTTTCAATTGTTCTAATTTGTTTTTGAATATCAGTACCACCATAAACAGCAGTTACTTTTAATCCTTTTACTTCTTTAGAATAATCCTCTAAATCTCTACTGATTTGTAAACACAATTCACGTGTAGGACATATAATTAAACCTTGCGTTTTTTTGTCGTTTACATCTATTTGATTTAATAATGGTAATCCAAAAGCAGCAGTTTTACCTGTTCCTGTTGAAGCTAAGCCTACTAAGTCTCCTTGATTGTCTAATAAATACGGGATTGATTTTTCCTGTATCGGTGTTGGGGTTTCGTAACCCATTTTTGTGATTGCCGAAATAATTTTTTCGTCCAATCCTAACTCGCTAAAAGTCATAATTTTAAAATTTACATTTAATAAGTGTCATTTAAGTAATTGGTTACATGGTGACAAGCACAAATGAAATTCTAACAGCCCAACGAATCTCAGCAATACAACTAACGACTTTAATGTTTTTTATTAACCTCTTATATTACTGTAGGTTAATTTCGGTGCAAAGATAGATATTTTTTTCGGATTGAGTGCTAATAAATAAAAATAATTCATTTATTCTATTTTTTTTGTAAAAATATGTGTCAAAAAAAATATTTATCTTTAGCAAATTAATAAATATAATTAGTTGCTTTTATGAAAAAGAAATTTCCATTGCATTTGAAGATTTTAGTAGGAATGGTACTAGGTGTAGTATTTGGTTTGGTGATGATGAATGTCGGAAAGGCAGAGGAGTCTGTTGTTGATCAGGCAAATGAGTTTAGCCTTGATGTCAAGTATGCTAAAATTCAGAAAGAAAAAGTAGTTGAAAGGATCGTAAAACTTAATGAATTCTTTTCAAAAGGATTGGGGGCTAAGTCTGATGTGTTAGAAAAAGAAACACTAGAACAAAATTTAATTAATATTAATGCAGAAATAGTTTTATTACAAAAAAAAGCTAAAATACCTAATAGTGTTGGTAAGAATTTGGTGATGGACTGGGTAAAGCCTTGGGGGACAATTTTTGTTAATTTATTAAAATTGATTGCTATTCCATTGATTGTTGCTTCTTTATTAAAAGGTATTTCAGATTTAAAAGATATTTCTAAATTTAAGAAAATTGGAGGGCGTTCTATTCTTATATATATAGGTACAACTATTATTGCTATTACAATTGGATTGTTAATCGTTAATGTTGTATCTCCAGGTGATGGAGTCTCTGATGAAACTATTGCGAAAATGACCGAAACTTATGCTGGGAACTCAAATATTGAAGGTAAATTATCTACTGCTGCTTCTCAAGTTACTAGTGGTCCTTTAGATTTTTTAGTAGATATGGTTCCTAGTAATTTATTTCAAGCATTGAGTAATAATGGAAGTATGTTGCAAGTGATATTCTTTGTTATCTTTTTTGGGATTTCAATGTTGTTGGTGCCTGAAGATAAGGTTAAGCCTATTAAGGATTTTTTTGACGGTTTAAATGATGTTGTACTTAAAATGGTAGATTTAATTATGTTGGGTGCTCCTTTTGCAGTGTTTGCTTTGTTGGCTACTGTAATTGTGTCATCTGAAAGTTGGGAAATAATTCAGGCGTTATTGTGGTATGCTGGTACTGTGATTGCTGGTTTATTATTAATGATTATATTTTATCTATTGTTAGTTGGGTTAGTAGTTAAAAAGAACCCATTCTGGTTTTTAAAACAATTAGCACCGGCTCAATTGTTAGCGTTTACAACTAGTAGTAGTGCTGCTACTTTGCCAGTTACGATTGAAAGAGTAGAAGAGCATTTGGGGGTGGATAAGGAAGTGTCATCTTTTGTATTACCGGTTGGTGCTACAATTAATATGGATGGAACATCTTTGTATCAAGCTGTGGCGGCGGTGTTTATAGCACAGGCTTTAGCGGTTGATTTAACCCTTATGGATCAAATGACAATTATTCTTACCGCTTTAATGGCGTCTATTGGTTCTGCAGCAGTGCCAGGTGCTGGAATGGTTATGTTGGTTATTGTATTGCAAGCTGTTGGTAAGTTTACACCGGATCAAATTGCAATTGGGTTAACATTAATTTTTGCTGTGGATAGACCTTTAGATATGTTACGAACAACTATTAATGTAACCGGTGATGCTACTGTGTCAATGATTGTGGCAAAGTCACTCGGTAAGTTGCATACACCTAATCCTAAAAATTGGGATGATAATACTGAGTTTATTCACCCTGAAGATAAAGAGAATATTAAGTGATGAAAAGTAAAATTTCAATTATAAAAATTGTAGCCCAACCAGTTGATAAAAACTGTTGGTTATCTGTTGCGGATAATGTTAATTTACAGGCTATTTATTCAGAATTTATTACAGATTATGACTTCATTGATTTTGAAGGACAAGTGTTTTATTATGATGTCATAGATTCAATTTCGGAATGTTTTTCTGAAAATTTTACAACAGCGGTAAATGGGATGTGTATCATATCAAATGAGTTATTTGAAAACGATATTTATAACTACATTAAGGCGGATGTTAAGGTTAAGTTAATTGAGAAATTACAAAATGATATATTGCTGTTAAAGCTTGATAATTTGTTATAAAAGTCATTTATTTCTGCATAAGGAAAGTAGTTTTCTAGATTATTCCGATTTTTCAATTAAAATCAAGTCAATTTGTCATAAAATTCACTTTGGTATAATTATTAGGAAAAAGTAGTTGTAAAATAGTGAGATATAAATAAAACTGATTAATTTTATCGGTTCAAATAGAATATAGAAATGTTAGGTATACTAAAGAAAATTATAGGTAGTAAAGAAGCTAAGGATGCGAAAATCTTTAGTCCATATATAGATAAGGTTAATACTGAGTTTGTTAAGTTGTCTGGATTGACAAATGATGAGTTAAGAGGAAAGACTATTGAATTCAAAAATAGAATTGCTGAGTATACTAAAGATATAGAAAACGAAATTGCAGATTTAGAAAAATCTGTGGCTGATAATCCTGAAATGGATATCCACTCAAAAGAGGCTACGTTTGCAAAAGTTGATAAACTTAAGAAAGAAGTTGATAAACAAATAGAAGAAGTATTAGAAGAGCTATTACCAGAAGCGTTTGCAGTTGTTAAAGAAACTGCTAGACGTTTTACTGAGAGTAATGAAATGGTAGTGACTGCTACTGATTTTGATAAAGAATTAGCACAGAAAAAAGGGCATATTACTATAGATGGTGATAAATCTGTTTGGCAAATGACTTGGGACGCAGCGGGATCAGAAGTAACATGGAACATGATACATTATGATGTTCAAATTTATGGTGGTGCTGTATTACATCAAGGAAATGTAGCAGAGATGCAAACAGGTGAGGGAAAAACTTTAGTGGCTACTATGCCTGTATACCTTAATGCATTAGCAGGAAAAGGTGTGCACATGGTAACTGTAAATAATTATCTGGCAAAAAGAGATAGTGAATGGATGGGACCATTATATGAATTTCATGGTATGTCAGTGGACTGTATTGATAATACACAGCCTAATTCGCCAGAAAGAATTAAAGCATACAAAGCTGATATTACTTTTGGTACTAATAATGAATTTGGGTTTGATTACTTAAGGGATAACATGACAGATAGTCCTGAGTCTATTGTACAACACAAACATCACTTTACAATTGTAGATGAGGTTGATTCTGTTTTAATTGATGATGCAAGAACACCATTAATTATTTCTGGACCAACAGCAAATGGAGATAAACATGAATTTGTTGAGTTAAAGCCGAAAGTAGAACGCTTAGTTGCTGCACAACGTAAATTAATTAATGATTTATTAATTGTAGCAAAAAAGAACTTAAAAGGTCTAGAGGATGGTTCAACTACTAAAGATGAAATTACAGATGGTGGAATCGCCTTATTAAGAACACATAGAGGTTTACCAAAAAATAAAGCATTAATTAAGTTTTTAAGTGAGGGTGGAATTAGAGCACAATTACAAAAAACAGAGAATTTCTATTTGCAAGATAGAGAAAGAGAAATGCCTAAAATTGATGTAGAGTTATTCTTTGTTATCAATGAAAAACAAAACACAATTGAATTAACGGATAAAGGAATTAATCTATTGTCTGAAGGTGAAGATAAGAGTTATTATATCATGCCCGATTTAGCAACTGATTTACATGCTGTTGAAAAAGAAGGGTTATCACCTGAAAGTCAATTAGGCAAAAAAGAAGAAATTATTCAAGATTTTACAGTGAAGTCTGAAAGAATTCACACTATTAACCAATTATTGAAAGCATATTCATTGTTCGAAAAAGAAAAAGAATATGTAGTCATGAATGGTAAAGTAATGATTGTTGATGAGCAGACTGGTCGTATTATGGATGGAAGACGTTATTCTGACGGATTGCACCAAGCACTTGAAGCTAAAGAAAATTGTAATATTGAAGCAGCTACTCAAACATATGCAACTGTAACTTTACAAAACTTTTTCAGAATGTATCATAAATTGTCAGGAATGACAGGTACTGCTGAAACTGAAGCACAAGAATTATGGGACATCTATAAATTAGATGTAATTGTAATTCCTACAAACAGACCTATTCAGCGTAAAGATGATCAAGATTTAGTTTATAAAACAGCTCGTGAGAAGTTTAATGCAGTAATTGATGAAATTGAACGTGTAGTAAAAGACGGAAGACCAGTATTGGTTGGAACAACAACGGTAGAGATTTCAGAATTATTGGGACGTATGTTATCTATGCGTAAAATTGATCACAATGTATTAAATGCCAAACATCATAAACGTGAAGCTGAAATAGTTGCTGAAGCAGGAAATGCTGGAAAAGTAACTATTGCAACTAATATGGCTGGTAGGGGAACAGATATTAAATTATCTGACACTGTAAAAGCTGCTGGTGGTCTAGCAATTATAGGTACTGAGCGTCATGACTCTAGGCGTGTCGATAGACAGTTAAGAGGTAGAGCTGGTCGTCAGGGTGATCCAGGTTCTTCTCAATTCTTTGTATCTTTAGAAGATGATCTAATGCGTAAGTTTGGTTCTGAAAGAATAGCGAAAACTATGGATAGAATGGGATATAAAGAAGGTGAAGTAATTCAGGCTAAATTAATATCTAAATCTATTGAAAGAGCGCAAAAGAAAGTTGAAGAGAATAATTTTGGTGTACGTAAGAACTTACTAGAGTATGATGATGTTATGAATGCACAGCGTAATGGTATTTACAAAAAACGTAAAAATGCATTATTTGGTGATAGAATTGCGTTAGATGTGTCTAATATGTTTTATGATGTAGCTGAAGATATTGTAAATGATAATTATCCTAAAAAAGATTTTACTAATTTTGAATTTGAATTATTAAAATATTTAAAAATTGAATCTCCAGTGGAAGAGTCAAACTTTAAAGGAACTAATCCTTCAGATTTAATTGATTTAATTTACGATAAAGCAACTGCAGCTTATGTGGCTAAAACTAATAAGATTATAGAGAAGGCAAATCCACAAATTCAACATGTATTTAAAACGCAAGGAGAGCAGTTTAAAAACATGCAATTTCCTATGACTGATGGTGAAAAGACACTTAATGTTGTTTTAAATTTAGAAGAAGCTGCTAAATCTGATAGTAAAATTTTAAAGACTCAATTAGAGAAAATGATTTCTTTAGGGTTTATTGATAACGAATGGAAAGATCATTTACGTAAAATGGATGATTTAAGAACTTCTGTGCAGCATGCATCAATTGAGCAAAAAGATCCATTAGTTATTTATAAAAAAGAAGCTTACGTTTTATTTACTGATATGCTGGGTAAGATGAGTAAAGAAGTAGTAAGTTTTTTAACTAAATCTGATTTGCCTAAAGAAGGTCCACAAAATGCAGCAGCAATTGATGTAGATTTTGATGAAGTAGAAAGTGCGTATGAAGGTGCAGAGGTGACAAGTACATCAACTTCAGCTCCAGAATTTGAAGGCTCTCAAGGCTATAATGAAGCTATGAATAATTCAGGTGGGCAACAAAAACCGAAACAAAAACCAGTAGTTGCCGCTCCTAAAATTGGACGTAACGAGCAGGTGAAAATTAGAAATATGCAAACAGGTGAAGTAAAAGAATGTAAATTCAAACAAGCGGAACCATTATTGAAAACTAGAGTTTGGATGATTATTAAGTAATCAGTATAACTACTAAAAATAAAAAGCAAGTCAATTTTTAAATTGACTTGCTTTTTTTTGCTTACTGAATTTATATGTAACAAATATCACATATCTTTGTAGGATGAATTTTTTATACAATTTTTTGATAGTTGAACCTTGGCCATGGTGGTTTTCAGGTTTAATGATTACGTTTATTATGTATTTACATTTGTTTTTTGGGAAGTCATTTGGAATGAGTTCTAATCTAAGAACAATGTGTGCGGTTGGTGGCGGACGTTTATCAGATTTTTTTAAATTTGATTGGAAAGCTCAAATCTGGAATTTAGTTGTAGCCGGTGGGGCGATGGTTGGAGGGTTGGTTTTTATCCTTCTCATTCATCCAAACCCTACAGTAAATATTTCACCAGAAACTATTGAATCATTAAGGGGTATTAATATAAATGTGGAAGCAGGAAACATTTCTCATTTTCCACAAGAAATTTTTAGTTGGAGTAATTTATTTACCGTTCAAGGAATAACTTTTATAGTCATTGGTGGCATATTAGTTGGTTTTGGTACGCGCTATGCCGGAGGGTGTACTTCAGGTCATGCTATTTCAGGATTAACAAATCTTCAATTCCCATCATTAATAGCAGTAATTGGGTTTTTTATTGGTGGTCTTGTAATGGTCAATTTTATTTTACCTTATATTATGCAGTTATGAAAATAGCAAAATTTATAAAATATGCTTTAATAGGTATTCTATTTGGTATAACAATGTTCAAGTCTGAAGCTATTAGCTGGTTTAGAATTTATGAAATGTTTAAATTACAATCATTTCATATGTTTGGAATCATTGGTACAGCTGTAATTTCAGGAATGATATTAGTTCAATTAATGAAAAAAGAAAAGATTAAGGGATTTAAGGAAGCTAAAATCACATTTATAGACAAAAATTCAGGGTGGAAACGCTATTTGTTCGGTGGAATCATATTTGGATTAGGTTGGGGAATGGGAGGTGCTTGTCCAGGACCAATATTTGTGTTAATTGGAGGTGGGTATTCTATCTTCATTGTATTTATGTTGTCTGCTATGTTGGGAACTTTTCTGTACGGTATTGCTAGAAAAAAATTGCCACATTAGTCAGTCTCTCTTTTAATCAATCTGTTATCGATTTTTAATAGGAAATAAGTATTAGAAAATGAAAGGGATAAAATAATAATTTAGCATCTTTGTCGTTAAATCAGTTATGTCAGTGAAATTATCAGTCATTATAGTAAATTATAATGTTGAGTACTTTTTAGAACAGTGCTTAAATTCAACATTCAAAGCGCTTGAACAAGTTTCAGGTGAGGTGTTTGTGGTGGATAATAATTCAATTGATGGTTCAGTGGAAATGGTGAAAACTAAATTCCCTCAAGCTCATTTAATAGCTAATAAAGACAATACAGGATTTTCGGTAGCCAATAATCAAGCAATGAAAATTGCTAAAGGTGAATACTTCTTATTATTAAACCCTGATACCATTGTTGAAGAGGATACATTCAAACAGGTCGTTGACTTTATGGACGATCGTCCAAATGCTGGAGGTTTAGGTTGTAAAATGATTGATGGTAAAGGTATCTTTTTGCCTGAATCTAAAAGAGGCTTACCCACACCGGCAGTTGCTTTTTATAAAATATTTGGATTATCAAAATTATTTCCGAACTCTAAAAAGTTCGGAAAGTACCATTTAACCTATTTAGATAATGATGAAATTCATGAGATAGATGTATTGTCTGGTGCATTTATGATGATGCGTAAAAAAACATTGGACAAAGTAGGTCTATTAGATGAAGCTTTTTTTATGTATGGAGAGGATATTGATTTAAGTTATCGTATTACTTTGGGTGGGTATAAAAACTACTATTATCCAAAAACAAGAATCATTCATTATAAAGGAGAAAGTACAAAAAAGAGTAGTGTCAATTATGTGTTTGTATTTTACAACGCTATGATTATTTTTGCTAAAAAGCATTTTTCTCAAAAAAATGCTAAAACATTTTCCTTGTTGATTAATATGGCTATTTATTTTAGAGCAAGTATGGCATTAGCGACTCGTTTTATTAAGAAAATTGCCTTGCCAGTTTTGGATTATGCAGTTATATTGGTTGGCTTATTTGTTATTTCAGATACATACCAAACGCAGCAAGATATTATTCTGCCGGAAGTTTTACTGAATTACGCATTACCTATCTATGCCTTTATATGGCTTATTACACAAGTTTTTTCTGGTGGATATGATAAACCGTCTAAACTGATTAAAAATACAATAGGTGTATTTATTGGGACAGGTTTAATTTTGGTTGTGTATGCTTTATTGTCTAAAGATTATCAATTTTCCAGATTAATAATTTTGTTCGGAGGCGGTTTTGTCTTAAGCTATTATTTAGTGTCTAGAATAGGGTTACATTTTGTAATGCCCTCAGTTTATAGATTAGGTGGCTCTAAACAAAAAATTATAGCTATTGTAGGGGATGAGGTAGAAACTGATCGTGTGCATTCTATTATAAAGAATACGAATACTAGTGTACAAAAGGTACATTATGTGTCTGTAACTGATACTAAGCCTAATTCAAACTATACAGGAACGTTTAATCAGTTAGATCAAGTGATTGATATACATAATATAAATGAAGTGATTTTTTGTGCTAAGAATATTACAGCAGAGCAAACTATTTCTCAAATGCTGTCTTTAGATAAGAAGTTAATTGAGTTTAAAATTTCTCAACCAGAATCTTCATTTATAATTGGTTCTAATTCAATAGACACGCAAGGCGATTTGTATGTGATGGATATCAACCAAATTAATAAACCATCTAACAAAAGAAATAAGCGAACCATTGATTTAGTATTAGGGTTAATAGTGTTAATATTAACTCCAATCTTAGTGTGGTTTTATTCGAATAAAAAGCAATTCTTAACCAATATTTTAAAAGTATCTACAGGTGGATTATCATTTGTAGGGTACGCTAAAATTAATCATTCATCAAACTTAAAGTTGCCTAAAATTAAACAAGGAATTTTAAACTCAACACATATGTTTCCGACTCAAATTATTGATAATACAGCAATTTCTAGATTGAATTTAATCTATGCTAAAAATCAATCCACATCAATGGACTTAAAAATCATTGTTAAAAATTTTGGTAAATTAGATTTATAACTTTGAAATCACTCACTTATTATGAAATCAATTTTTAGTATTTTAGTATTCACGTTAATTTCATCTATCACAAGTTGTGTGACTAAAATTCCAATTCCAGAGTCTAAGTTAGATTATATTGGAACCTGGTACAAATCTGATGGTAGTTGGTTAAGTATTTCAGCTAATGGTAGAGGTGATTTTGATATGCCAAATTCAAACGTGAGTGGCGGAGCTGTTACGCTAACTGATGAAAAAATAACCATAGAAATTTTAGGCATTAAAAGTAATTGGACAATAGTGGAAGAACCTTATCAAGAAGATGGTTTTTGGCTAATGAACTTAACTGGTAATATATATGAAAAGTATTAAACTAATTAGTACGGTCGTACTGATTACATGCTCTTTTAGTACATATTCACAACAAGCTTGGACTCAAGAAAAAGGAAAAGGCTATTTTCAAGTAGGAAGTTCCTATTTAAATTATGCTCAATTACACCTTGGTAATTTTGAAATTTTCAAACTCCCCAGACCAGTAACAGAAATTATTTTGTCATCTTATAACGAGTTTGGAATTACTAATAAACTGACAGGAATTGTTAATGTGCCATTCCATTTTTCGTCAGTTGGTGATTTTGATACAACTTTTGCTTCCTATTTAAAGTTTGATCAAGGTCGTTTATCTGCATTAGGAAATGTGTCAACCGCTTTACTTTATAATTTGTATACTAAGAATGGTAATGTATTGTCTACTAAATTAAATGCTAATTTTAATACGTCATCAAGACAAGAGAATACTGGGTTGAGCAGTGGTTATGATGCATTTATACTTGAAGCTTCATTTTTAGTTGGTAGAGGAACTAAAAACTATTTTGCAAGTGGAGAGATATCTACAGTTATTTCTCCAGCTAATTTTTTAAGTAGAATACAAATCAATGCACAGATTGGAAAAAAAATTTTAAAATCTAAACAACTAATTTTAGTTTTTGCTATTGCAACAAATACGTACCTGAGTGATGTGTCAAAGGTGAATGTGTCCGTTGTTCAAGTAAACGATTATACTGGGTTATATCATCCAAAACAAGCCTATTATGCAATTAACTTGAAAGTAGGCTATGAGTTTACTACTAGTTGGTCAATGTGGGGTTCGCTTGCAGGAGGAGAGGCTACAAATATTGGAGCAGGAATAAATTATGCTCTTGCTGTTGGATATAAGTTGAAGAATTAACTTTCTAAATTCAGAACTAACGTAATTATATAGAAGGCTTACTTAGAATTAAAGTACTCATGCACCTTAAATTGTTGACATTAACTGTTTTTAAAGGTTCTATAAAATCAAAGCTTAATTTTAAGTAATCTATTAATTCAGAGTTCAACAAAAATCGATTGGAACCATCAGGTAGATTGAATTGCCCATTTGTTGGCTTTATTAGATTTTCAATACCGAATTCGGAAGTCATTCTGATAAATAATATACCACCAGGCTTTAATACTCTATGAAGTTCAAAAATCATAGTTTTAAAGTTAACTTCATTGTTAGCAAAATGTAATACAGCATTACAAATAATGTGATCAAAACTATTTGTTGAATAATGTAAATCTTCTAAATTAAAAACATCTAAATTGTGAGAAGGATAATACTGTTTTAGTCTCTTTATTTGACTTTCATTACTATCACATCCAGTGACATTAAAACCTAAAGAAGATAAAAATATAAAATTTCGACCTGATCCACATCCTGCATCTAATATTAAATCGTTTTCAGAATATCTATTCTTCATCAATTGGTCTAAGAGGTAGATATCTACATTACCTAAACTATTTTTTAAATCAATTTGGTTCATATATAAAAGGAATTATTATTTATTAGAATCTGTTTTTTTGAGTGTAATCTGTGGTAGAATAAATTCTCTGTTTTTTTATCAAAGATAAATTAGATTAAGATTCTAATTGTTAAATTTACAAAAAAACACAAAAATGGCTTTTAATTATTCTGATTTCAATTTACCTATTACTGAAGTTATTCCAGAAATTCAGGCAAAATTAAAGGCTAACAATACCGTTATTCTAAATGCGCCTCCAGGAGCTGGAAAAAGCACACTATTACCTTTAGCATTATTTGAATTAGATGTCTTAGAAGGGCAGAAAATTATAATGCTCGAACCAAGGCGATTAGCAGCTAAAACAATTGCAGTTAGATTGGCGGAGTTAATTGGTGAAACCGTTGGTGAAACGATAGGATATCGCATTAGATTTGAATCTAAGATTAGTAATAACACAAAGATTGAAATTGTAACAGAAGGTGTTTTAACTCGAATGTTACAAGCTGACAATGCATTGGAAGGTGTAGGAATGGTAATTTTTGATGAATATCATGAACGCTCTATTCATGCTGATCTAGCCATGGCATTATGTCGTGAAACGCAATCTGTTCTAAGAGAAGATTTGCGACTATTAGTCATGTCTGCTACATTAAATATGCCTGACTTGGTAAATTTATTAAAAGCACCGTTAATTGTTAGTGAAGGCCGACAATATCCTGTGGAAACAATCTACAAAGATTTGAGTGATGATAGAATGATGGCAGAGTTAACGGCTCAAACTATTGTCAAAGCGTTAAAAGAAAAAAAAGGGGATGTATTAGCATTCTTACCAGGTCAACGAGAAATAAGTAAATGTGCAGAATTAGTAAGTAGACAAACAACTGACATAGAAGTCCATGAATTATATGGTAAATTACCACAAAGTAAGCAACATGCTGCTATTAATCCAAGTAAATTTGGTAAACGAAAAGTTGTAATTGCGACTGACATTGCAGAAACATCTTTAACTATAAAAGGAGTCTCTATTGTCGTGGATTCTGGTTTTGGTCGTGTATCAAAGTTTGATGTGAAAACAGGATTGTCAGGTTTACAAACTATTCATATCTCAAAAGATTCTGCTAAACAAAGAAGTGGTAGGGCTGGGCGTTTAGGACCTGGAACCTCTTACCGTTTATGGTCAAAAGGAAAACATGCACAATTAAGTGAACATAGAACACCAGAAATATTAGAAGCGGATTTAACGCCATTAGTGTTAGATTTAGCCAATTGGGGAATCAATGATATTAATCAATTGGAATGGTTATCTCCACCTCCAAATTTTGCAATCCTACAAGCAAAATCAACGTTAGAGAATTTAAGTGCTATAGAAAATGGTAAGATAACACCACACGGTAAAGCTATGCAAAAATTACCTTGCCATCCACGAATAGCACATATGTTATTAATGGCTGAAAAGGAAGGGTTAGGAAGTTTAGCCACTGATATTGCCTCAATTATTGAAGAAAGAGATCCATTACCTAAAGAAGCAGGCGTAGATATTAATTTAAGAATAGAAGCGTTAAGACGTTATAGAAAATTAAATACAAATGGCGGTAAATTTTCTAAAATAGAGAAAATTGCTAGTCAATATCGTAACATGCGTAAGGTAAAAGAAGATAATTCTTCTATTGATCCATTCGAAACAGGTGTGTTATTGGTATATGCTTATCCTGAAAAAATTGCATTTGCAAGACCAGGAAATAATGCACAATTTCAATTGGCTAATGGTAAATATGCTATGATAAATCATCAAGACGATTTAGCATTTGAGCCTTGGTTAGCCGTTGGACATTTGAATGCAAGTGGTAAAATTGGTAGAATATTCATGGCATCTCCATTGAATCCAGCGGATTTAATGCCTTTTGTAAAAGAAGTGATTACAAATACGTGGAATACTAAAAAGGGTGGAGTAGTGTCTACAAAAGATACTCGAATTGGAAGTATTATTTTAAAGTCAGTTCCGTTACCAAACCCTGATCAAGATCAGATTATTGATGCTATTAGTAAAGCCATTGAAAAAGAAGGAGAACATTTACTAAGTTTTGATAAAAAGGTGAAACAATGGCAGAACAGAGTCATGACCTTAAAGAAAGTTAATCCAAAACAAAATTGGCCAGATGTAAGTACTAGTTTTCTATTAGAAAGTAATTCAGAATGGTTGTTACCATATTTGAATAACGTTAGAAAGCCAGAAGATTTGAAAAAGATTGATTTGGCTCAAGTATTACAGCATAGTTTAGACTTTGAACAACAAAATCAATTAAATGCGCTAGCACCGACTAAAGTTGAAGTACCAAGTGGTTCAGTTATTAATTTAGAATACCAAACTAACGGAAGTGATCCCGTTTTAGCGGTTAGAATTCAAGAAGTGTTTGGTTTAACTGATACTCCAACGTATAATGAAGGACAATCTAAAGTTTTACTTCATTTATTGTCACCAGGTTTTAAACCCGTTCAAATTACATCTGATTTACGTAGTTTTTGGGCAAATGCTTATTTTGATGTTAGAAAAGAATTAAGGGGACAGTATAAAAGACACGCTTGGCCAGAAGAACCTTCTACACACGTTGCTATTAGTGGAACTAAAAGAAGAAATGGGTTGTAGTAGTGATTGTGATTAAATAAATGAAAATATGAATTAGATAAAAAAGAGCTCAAAATTATATTTTGAACTCTTTTAAGGATAGGGTCAAAGGTAATTTTATTATTTAGCAATAATGATTTGACTCTGGTAAACTTCAGGTTCACCATTCTCTTTTGTTAATTGACATACCCAAACATAAACACCATTTGGAGCTGGTATACCATCTTGTGTATATAATCCATCCCAAGGTTGGCTACTGTCTGAAGTTTGGTAAACTAATTTACCTTGTCTGTCATAAATTGTTAATGTAAAAGGTAACTCCATTAAAGGTAACGCTTTTGGCATGAAGTCATCATTCAAATTATCACCGTTTGGCGAAAAGGCCGTTGGGGCTAATAAATTATAATCTTGTTCAATTTTAAGGACTTGAGATGTTGTTGTTGAACATCCATTTTCGTTTGTTGCAGTTAAATTTACCGTAAATCGACCTTTATGTTTAAACGAATAATCGAACTCTTCTATGGTTGATGTTTTTAAGTCTTCAATTTCCCAAAGTAAGGTTTTGTATGTAGTTGTTGTATTCTTAAAATATGTAAATGGTTCAATTGAAATTGATTCTTCATAAGTAAATGAAGTATTTGGTTCTTCAAGAACTGTTATTTCAACAGAAGGAGATGTTTTTATAATTTCTTTTGTTTTTAAGTCACGTAACACTAATTCAACTGAATAATTACCAGCTGAACTATAGATGTGATTTGCAACATTAGAAGCCATTATAGTTCCATCACCTAAATGCCATTCATAAATAGCGTTTTGTTTGGGAGTGTCAGCTCTAAATGTGAATTCGTTTGATAAACACTGAGTTGTATTAGATGTAATAACAATTGCTTTTAATGTTCTAAGTGTAATAGATTGTTCTGTTTCTACTTCAGTAAGTAATGCAATGTTTGCTACTTCATTTGGCGTTAAATGCTCAATGTTAGTCGTGTTAAATTCTGTTGTAAACTCTGTTCTGTTTAATTCTTTCGTATTTAGTTCTGTAGGTGTATTTTCTTTGGAAATTAGTTTAAAATCAGATTCTGTTACTACTTTATTTTCATTTACCAAATGTCCTTCAGTATCATAAATTGAATTTTCAACTTTTTTAATAAACTCTTTAGATTCTTTATTTTGAATAGTTTCAACTACTAATTGATCTTTAATAATAGGGGTCGGTTGGTCAAAATATGTATAACCAACGATAGCTAATGTAAGAAATGCAGCACTAGAAGCGACCCATTTTAAAAGGGTAGCTTTTGAAGGCCCCATAGCTTTGTTTAAAGATTGCCAAGCTTCAGCACTAAATGGCACTTCATAGCCTTCGACAGCATCTTTAATATTTTTTTCAAATTTATTCATTCTTTTTTATATTTGGGTTACCCCAATAATGTTCTTAATTTTTGTTTTGCCTTAGCCAAATTCGACTTTGAAGTACCCTCACTTACGTTTAAGTATTCAGCAATTTCTTTATGTGTAAAGCCTTCCATAACATACAGATTAAATACTGTTTTGTATGCCGGTGACAACTTACTTATGGCGCTAATAGCTTGTTCTGCCTTTAGTTTAGTTTCTTTTTCAGTTTCTTCAACGTCAAAAGGAACATCCTCTTCTATATTTTTAAATCGGGCGTCATCATCAATTGAAAACGGGTCCTTTTTATTTTTTCTAATTTGGTCAATTGCAGTATTTACCATTATTCTTCTAATCCAACCTTCTAAAGAACCTGAAAAATTGTAGATTTCTAATTTTGCAAAAACTTTAATAAATCCATTTTGGACCATGTCCTTAGCTTCATCACTGTCTTTTGCATAACGTAAACAAACTCCCATCATTTTACCATAGAACAACTCAAAAAGTTTCTTTTGATGCTTACGTTTACCTTTAACGCATCCTTCTACTATTATTTTGAGTTCTTGGTTGTTTTCCACAAATTTTACAATTAATAAACGTCTTTTTATAAGAGGGGTTGCTTTTTTTGACTAAAAAAATAATTTGGTTGATAAAATGTGTGTAAATATAATAGAATACTTTTAAAAAATGTTTAAATTCGTGGTCAGATAATAATCTTAAAAAATACAAAGAATGAAAGTAACAGTAGTTGGAGCAGGAGCAGTAGGTGCAAGTTGTGCTGAATATATCGCAATTAAAAATTTCGCATCAGAAGTTGTAATATTAGATATTAAAGAAGGTTTTGCTGAAGGTAAAGCAATGGATTTAATGCAAACAGCATCTTTAAATGGTTTTGATACGAAAATTGTTGGTTCTACTAACGATTATTCTAAAACTGCAGGTTCAGATGTTTGTGTAATTACTTCTGGAATTCCTAGAAAACCAGGAATGACAAGAGAAGAATTAATTGGAATCAATGCTGGAATTGTAAAAATGGTATCTTCATCATTAATTGAGCATTCTCCAAATACAATCATTATTGTAGTGTCTAATCCAATGGATACAATGGCATATTTAGTTCATAAAACAACTAGTTTACCTAAACATAAAATTATTGGAATGGGTGGAGCATTAGATTCTGCACGTTTCAAATATAGATTAGCTGAAGCATTAGGAGCTCCTATTTCTGATGTTGATGGAATGGTAATTGGTGGACACTCTGATAAAGGAATGGTTCCATTAATTAACAAAGCAGTAAGAAACTCTGTAAGTGTTTCTGAATTTTTATCTGCTGAAAGAATGGATCAAGTAGTTCAAGATACTAAAGTTGGTGGTGCTACATTAACTGGATTATTAGGAACTTCTGCATGGTATGCACCAGGTGCTGCTGTATCTGCAATGGTTCAAGCAATTGCTTGTGATACTAAAAAAATCTTCCCTTGTTCAGCATTATTAGATGGTGAATTCGGATTATCTGATTTATCAATCGGTGTACCATGTGTATTAGGTGCTAACGGAATTGAAAAAATTGTTGAAATTTCTTTATCTGATGCTGAGAAAGCTAAATTAGCTGAATCTGCTGAAGGTGTTAAAAAAACAAATGCGTTATTAGAGTTATAAAACTCTAATAATTCAAGTATATTAAAAGCTATTTGTCTTCATTGATGAATAGCTTTTTTTGTTTACCAGAATTGTACCGAATGTAATATGTTTAAGATGGAAAACAGTTAGAATAAAATTTGAAGTTATTAAGGAGTGTCATCTATATGCATTAAGAAAGTTGTTTTGTCAAAATCAGGTGGTAATGAAATCAACTTTAAAAGGGAGAGTTTTTACTGAAGATGAATTTAATAAACTGCTTAATGAAGAGTTTAGTGATTCTAAGAATGATATATCCGGATTTAAATGTATTATCTCTAAATTAACTGATACTGTGATTGGAGTGTCAGGTTTGTTGGAGTGTGAATATTTAAATTCTAAAGGTTTTGAATTTGGATTTATATTAAATGATAACCAATGGGGAAAAGGTTTGGCAACAGAAATAGGTCAATTCTGGTTGGATTATGCAAAGTCAGAATTAAACTTAGCAGAATTATTCGCTACAGTCAGTCCGGATAATAAGGCATCACAACGAGTACTCGAAAAGCTAAATATGGAGTGCATAGCAAAAGTAAGCTCAATAGATAGAGGTGAACGTTTGATTATGAGAAAGAAATTGTGATGAGAAATTATTGCTTTGATGGAACGGTTCTCAATACACTTTCATTCTTTTCTATCAAAAACAATAAAAAAATATTCAAACTAACATATCTCTGAATAAATTATTCTAATGTTATAAAGTAGAGTTAGTATCAGTTCGAATGTTTGTAATAAAAATGCTAGTTTTTAATGGAAATGTATCGAGAATAGAGTAGTATATAACCAAATATTTACCCAACATCTAAAGTCCAAGCTTCTGCTTTAGCTCCAAACCAAATTTTTATGGTTGGCCAAATTTGCCCAAAGACTGGTGTGTTTCTGTAAGTGTTTAAATCATCTACTGAGTTCCAATTACTGTACGTGAAAAACACACCCGTATTATTTTGTTCTTTTAAAAAAGTAACGCCATTACAACCAGGTTGACCAGTAACTTCACTTCTAATTTTAGCATAAAAGGTTTCGAAATCAGTGATATGTTCGGGTTTAAACGTTAGTTTTACAATTCTTGTGATAGCCATAATTTGTTTTTTCCTTGATATTAATCACAAAAATAGTAGATTTGTTGTCATGGAGAAAGAAAAATGGCTTTTAGATAAATTTTACGAACACATTTCGGATAATAAAAAGGAAAAATTTGATGCTTATGTTCAAGATAGAACGCGTCATGTTACCGTAGTCTTAGAAAATATTTTTCAACCCCATAATGCTGCCGCAGTTTTAAGATCTTGTGATTGTTTTGGTGTTCAAGACGTTCACATCATTGAAAATTTTAATAAATACGAACCCAATAAAGAGATTGATATGGGCTCGTCAAAGTGGTTAGATACCATTAAATATAGCAGAACCGAAAATAACACTACAGAATGTATTCAAGCGTTAAAAGCAAAAGGATATAAAATTGTGGCTACTACACCGCATACAGATGACTGTATGATTGAAGACTTACCTTTAGATCAACCAATCGCCCTAATGTTTGGAACAGAGTTAACAGGGTTAACGGATGAAGCTTTAGAACAAGCAGATGCTTATGTTCGATTACCAATGTACGGCTTTACGGAAAGTTATAATATTTCAGTTTCTGTTGCATTAGCATTGTTCAGTACTACAGAACGTATGCGTAAAGACGAGAATGTGAATTGGCAATTGTCAGAGCGTGAACAAAATTTAATTAAATTGAGTTGGGCCAAACAAGTGGTAAAACACTCTGAAAAAGTGGAGAAGATATTGAGTGAGCGTTTTGATGAAGATGAAAAATGATTGAAGGTACACAATTTGAACCTGAAATTTATGCTAAGTCCAAAAACGGGACATTAATTATAAAAACTGAGTATCATACATTGTTAGCCGATAAAACGAACTTCATTGAACCAATGCTTGAATTTTATAAATTCTTAATTGATAAAATGAGTTCTATTTGAATTAATATAATTAGTAATAATGAAAAAATGCCGATCTGAATATCTATTCAAATCGGCGTTTTTTTTTAGAACTAAAACTTATGACGTAACTTCAGATTTGTGGAGACTCACAACAGTTAAAACAGCTGCACCATTAATCCAATAGTAGTAGGCATCTATTCCTTTGAATGATAAGATAAAGGGAGCCAGTAAAAATACAATGGCTACTATAAAATCAACCATTAAATGTATTTTATAAGAAACTACACGGAGCAGGCCTAAATGATGATCCGTTAATAGGGTTAATATAAAGGCTGCAATTCCTGTTGCAACTGAAAGATAGGCGGCAATAAAGCTTGAATCTCCTAATTTTAAAATAAATGGTAATATAATTAAGGCTATAGCTACTGGGTAGTCTAAATAAGCGTGAATTCTTTTTGTTACAAATTTCATGATGTTTTAATTTAAGTGAGGGGATAGTCTAATTATAAGTTTTACTCAATTTCGTCCAGTTTTGATTAGCTACTTTCTCTAATTTTTTATGATCTTCAGCCATCCATAATTGTTGAGGATCTAATTCTACATTACTTAAGAATAAGTAGTATTTACCATTGTACGTAATAAATTTATTTGGGTTGACTCTGAATTTTGCACCTGCATAAGCTCCAAAAGCACAGTATCCGCCATATTGAGGTAAATATTTTGAAGGGTTTTTATCAAAGGCTACTTTTTGATCAGCTGAGGTAAAGTAATAGATTACTTTTTTGTGTTCCGATTTGAATGTTTTATTTCCTAATTGTGCTAATTCTAAGTCTAAATAAGAAACGGGACTATAGCCTTCAAGTGCAATATTACTGTTGTCAATATTATTGGCCATTTTGTCTTGAGCAAATAAAGACGTTGTTAATAAGAATGTTACTAATACGGTTAATGTTTTAATTGTTTTCATAAGTGTTATTTTTTATTGTTTGTAATTGTTTTTTAATGTTCGTTTGTGATGTATTATTCTGCGTTAAAGTATTCTTCATTTATGACCTTACCTTCAGTGTTCCAGATTCTACGAATAATTTCGTGCCAGTAGATTTTACTACCATCTTTCATGTCAAAATCAAATGTAAATTCTGAGGCAGATACATTTCCATCTACAATAGAATGATGGTGAGTGATGCCATTTACATTTGCAATTGCACCAGCAAAGCCTTCCATTTTTGTGACCATTTCGGCTTTACCTTTTGTACCACCATTTCCATAGTCTGATGTGTTTGCATCTTCTGCAAAGAATTCCTTTACAGCATCTACAATAGCGCCTTGGGCAACTACGGTATCCATTTTTTGTACTTCTTCTTTAATATTCATCTTTTAGTTTTTGTGATTATTATACTGCAAAGATGTAGGATTATTAAAGTCCTGATACTACAAAAAAAGGCCTAAGAATTGTACTTTTTTAATTTGAACTCTGTTGGAGTCGATTTAGAATAATGTTTAAAGAACCGTGAAAAATGATTAGGCTCTTCAAAACCAAGTCGTGCTGCTATTGACACAATTGGTTGATCTTCAAGAAGCATTAGTTTTGCTGAGTTGACTAATTCTAAACGTATAAGTTGACCTAAAGAAGTGTTCACTTTTAAACGAACCTTGTTAGATAATGCCTTGATAGAAAGATTCATTTTATTAGCATAAAATTCAAGTGATCGTTCTTGTGTATGAAACTTTTGAAGTAGTTCTATAATGTCTTGAGAGAACGAGTCTCTGCTTTCAAAATCAAAGTTTGCTCTAAACTGCTTAGGCGTTTGACCAATGGAATTTTTAAAAACGCGATTGAAGTAAGCGTCATCTTTAAATCCAAAATCGTAAGAAATTTCTTGAATACTTTTGTCTGTAAAAGCAACTTCTTTTTGACTTTCTTGAAGGCGTTTAGAATTGATTAGTTTTTTAACAGACAAGCCAATTTTATCTTTAATTAAGGATTGAGCATTATAACCTCTGTCATTTATAAAACCAACTAAATCAAGACTAGATAAATTATTAGAGAATTCTTTATCAATAATCTCTTTGGTGTCGAATATAACCTGATATTCTTCTTTGTTGGCTTGAAATGGATTTTGCCAAAACCATTGTTTGGATGATATGTCAATAATATCTGCAGAGTTGTCGGTTAAAGCGGCTTCTGATAAAAAGGCATTACATTCTTCACATTCTAATAGGTCAATATAACCTAAAGAGATAATATGTTTAAAAAGAACTCTTATTTCAGTACTGTAAAATTTGTCTTCATTTGAAAATTCAATTTTTCGGATTGTAAAATCATGAGATAAGAATTTAATGTATTGTCCTTTTTCTAAAAATATGGCTTTTTCATGCCAATCAAAATAGTTCTTAAAATCAACTTGAATACTACCGTTGCCAGATAGGATATGAATGAGTGTATGATTCTCTATAAGGTAAACCTTATTAATTTCTGGAACTAATTTTTCTACTTTTTTCATGTAACTTGACTCAAAGCTAATTAGATTTTACTTAAATACCGTTACATTGTATTGTTTTTAAGTTCGAGTAATAAATAATTAGTTTCTATTTATCAATTTGAATTCCTCAAATAGATCTCGATTATTTATTTCTTATATATATATATATATATATTGGTTTAGTTTTCATAATTACTAAATACGTGGGTAATTTTTTATTACCCTTTTTAAAGCTTAATTTCATTAGACTTTATGATAAGTATAGAAATTTAGTAAGAATCTTACGCTCAAAGAAAGATAAATATCGACTAAAAAAATGTCAGATTAGGTTATTAACATACCGTGTATAACTCGTTAAAAAAGATTAAATAATAAGGACAGGTTTAAAATAAAAAAATTAAATTTGCAGTATAAACTTACTCAACCAATAGGTAAGTCAAAATAACACTATAAAACAATGGAAGTACAAGAGTTAAAAAGTATTAGTTCTCAAGTAAGAAGAGATATTATTAGAATGGTATCTGCTGTAAAATCTGGACACATTGGTGGTTCTTTAGGTTGTACAGATTTTTTAACTTGTTTATTTTTTGAACAAATGAACGTTGATCCATCTAATTTTACAATGGATGGCATTGGTGAAGATCTTTTCTTTTTATCAAACGGTCATATTTCTCCAGTTTTATATAGTGTATTAGCACATAGAGGTTATTTTGAAAAATCAGAATTAGGAACGTTCAGAAAATTAGGAACTAGATTACAAGGACATCCTTCAATCGAAAAGGGTTTACCAGGAATTAGAATGGCATCAGGATCTTTAGGTCAAGGGTTATCTAATTCAATTGGAGCGGCTCAAGCAAAGAAATTAAACAATGATAATTCTATCGTTTATACTTTAATGGGTGACGGTGAATTACAAGAGGGTCAATGTTGGGAAGCTATTATGTATGCTGCAGGTAACAATGTAGATAACATCATTACAACTGTTGATTATAACCATAAACAAATTGATGGTGACATTGATGATGTGTTACCAATGGGTGACTTATCTGCAAAGTGGCAAGCTTTTGGATGGGAAGTAATTGAAATGTATGGTCATGACCACGCAGAGATCTTAGAAAAATTAAAATTAGCTAAGTCTTTAACAGGTAAAGGTAAACCGGTTGTAATTATTATGACAACTGCCATGGGTAGAGGTGTTGACTTTATGGAAGGTACTCATAAATGGCATGGTTCTCCTCCGTCTGACGAGCAAACTGCTGATGCTTTATCTCAATTAGAAGAAACACTAGGAGATTACTAGATTCTGATGAGTAGACTATCCATTTCATACCTATTAAATTAACCTTTATGAAAAAGATAGTCATTTTTATTGCCTTATTTTTAACCTCTTTTACTGTACAGTCGCAAGAATTAACACGTATCCTATTTATTTTTGATGCGTCTAACTCTATGAATGGAAAGTGGGAGGGTGCTACAAAAATTGTTAGGGCGAGAGAGATTTTAACTGCTGCAATTAAAGATTTAGAGGGGATTCCTAATTTAGAATTAGCGTTGCGAGTTTATGGACATCAATCGCCAATTACACCAACCTATCAGGATTGTAATGATACTAAGTTAGAAATTGCGTTTAAACCAAATAATCATCAGCAGATTATTAACTTTATTAATTATGTAGAACCTAAGGGGACTACGCCAATTGCAAACTCGTTAGAAGCTGCCGCTGGAGATTTTCCTGATAAAAGCGCTAGGAATGTTATTATATTGATAACGGATGGATTAGAAGCTTGTGATGGTTTTCCGTGTGCAGTGGCTAAGCAATTAAAAGACAAAGGTGTTGATGTGACGCCTTTTGTAGTTGGGTTAGGGATTGATTTAAGTTATTTGAATGATTTTTCTTGTATTGGTAGATTCTATGAAGCTTCTACATTGACATCTTTTAAAAAGGTGATGAAGTCTATATTAAGTGATGTTATCAATAGGACATCAGTACAAATAGATTTACAAAATGAAAGTTTAGAACCAACTGAAACGAATAGAACCGTGTTTTTATATAAAGCAGGAACTAAGGAGTTGAAGTATACGTTTATGCATACTTTGAATACTCATGGAAACCCAGATACAATTACGATTATTGATCCTGAAATGAAATACGATATGGTGGTGAATACATTGCCAAGAGTAGAGGTGAAGGGTATTACGATTCAAAAAGGAATACATAATCATATTAAAGCATATACACCACAAGGAAAGTTGTCAGTTAGAATTGTTGGAAGAACAAAAAAAAATGAAGTAAAAGTAGTTGTACGCCATGATGGAAAAGCAAGAACTTTGAATGTGCAAGACATGAAAGAGGTTCAGCAATACATTATTGGTAAATATGATGTTGAGATATTAACTTTACCACGTTTATATTATGATAATATTGATATTATGCAAAATGACTATGAATATATTGATATTGAAGGTTCTGGGTTGTTTAGATATCAAGCTTCAAAATTAATTGAAGCTCAAATTTTTGTAAGAACTAAAAGCGAAGAATATCAGTGGGTATTTGATTTAGATACAGAAAAGGCTAAGGGTAACTTATATTTACAACCAGGATATTATAAAATAGTATACAGGCAACAAGGGACTGTATCTACAGATTATACATTAATAAAAACTTTTATGGTACAGTCAGGTGAGATAGTATCAGTAAATTTATAAATAAAACAAAATGAAGCACATTAAAATCCAAAATGAAAAAGATACACGTTCAGGTTTTGGAGCGGGTTTAGAGGAATTAGGTAAAACTAATCCAAATGTAGTAGCACTTTGTGCTGATTTAATTGGTTCGTTAAAGATGGATGCGTTTAAAGCACAAAACCCAGAACGTTTTTTTCAAACTGGAATTGCTGAAGCAAATATGATTGGAATGGCTGCTGGATTAACAATTGGCGGTAAAATTCCTTTTACGGGAACGTTTGCTAACTTTTCTACTTCTAGAGTGTATGATCAAATTCGTCAATCAGTTGCTTATTCTAACAAAAATGTAAAAATTTGTGCATCACATGCTGGTTTAACTTTAGGAGAAGACGGAGCAACTCACCAAGTTTTAGAAGATATTGGAATGATGAAAATGTTACCAAATATGGTAGTGATTTCTCCTGCTGATTATAATCAAACTAAAGCAGCTACTATTGCGGTTGCAGAATATGAAGGACCTGTTTATTTAAGATTTGGACGCCCAAAAGTACCTAATTTTACAGAAGAGAACAAAAAATTTGTAATCGGTCAAGCTGATGTTTTAAATGAAGGTAAAGATGTAACTATCATTGCTACAGGTCATTTAGTGTGGAAAGCAGTTGAGGCTGGACGTGTTTTATTAGCCAAAGGAATTAATCCTGAAATAATTAATATGTCAACGATTAAACCTTTGGATGCAAAAACAGTCTTAGATAGTATACGTAAAACAAAATGTGTCGTTACTGCAGAAGAACATATGAAAAATGGTGGGTTAGGAGATAGTATAGCTCAGCTATTAGCTGAAAAGATGCCAACTCCAATTGAAATGGTTGCCGTTAATGATACGTTTGGAGAAAGTGGAAAAGGTGAAGAGTTACTTTCTAAATACAACATTAATACAATTAACATTGTAGAAGCTGTTGAGAAGGTTATTGCAAGGAAATAAATCCTAAATTAATCAAGTCGCTTTTTCTTATTTTAATTGTAGTTACATATTAAATAATTAAAAACTAGAAGGCTTGAACTTAATAAAAAATATAAATATGGAGAACCATTATTCAGATATAGAATTATTACAATTTTATACTGATAATGGTTCTTTAGGTTTCCAACGATTGGTTGTTCAATTTCAGGAACGTGTGTATTGGCAGATTCGTAGGCTAACCAAAAATCATCAAGACACAGAGGATGTGATGCAGAATGTATTTATTAAAGTTTGGAGAGCATTACCAAATTTTAAAGGAGATTCAGCATTATTTACCTGGATTTATAGAATTACTTTTAACGAAACGCATACGTTTTTGACGAAACGAAATAAAACTAAATCTGTAGATTTAGATCCACCAATTTTTGAAAATAAATTGATAGTAGAAGGACATTCATACTCTGGTGATGAAATGGAAGCAATTATGTTTAAAGCCATTGAAAGTTTACCCGAAAAACAACAGCATGTATTTAGGTTAAAGTATTTAGACGATTTAAAGTATAAAGAAATTGCTAAGTTGTTAGATATGAGTGAAGGTGGATTAAAAGCAAACTATCACCATGCAGTTAAAAAAATTGAAGCTTTTATAAAGCAATATTAAACCTTTTATAAAAATAATAGTCAAAGATAAAAATGAGCAAAGAAGACAACATATTAAATCAATTGAAGAAAACAGAAAGGCCATCTGTTCCAAACGGTTATTTTGATAATTTGGCTTCACGCTTAAAATTGGACGAGGAGGATACTTCTTTTTTAGAAGCACTACCAAAGTCTGAAAAACCAAAATTATCTACTGACTTTTTTGATAATTTCTCAACTGATATACTAACTAAGTTGGACACTCCTAAAAAAGGGAAAGTTATTTCATTAAAGCAAATAGTGATGACTATAGCTTCAGTTGCAGCAATTGTTTCAGTTGTTTTTTTAATGACTAAGACGTCCAATACAGATACGATTGCTGAGGTTGAATACAATACTGAAGAGTACTTAGCTTTTATTGATTTGGACGAATCAGAGTATATAGATTTTATTATTGAAAATAATATCAATATTGATGAAGAACTTGAAGAGGTTAATGAAGTTGTATTGTATGAATTGGAAAGTGAATTAGATGATTACTATTACGAATTATAAAAATTAAAATTATGAAAAATTTACTACTATTAATCATGACAATATTTACTGTCTCCGCAGTTTCTATTGCACAATCGAAAGATCATAGAAGGGTAACTAGAGAAGAAATGGATGCAAAAAAAGTAGCCTTTTTATCTACAGAGTTAAACTTAACAACAGCTGAGGCTAAATTATTTTGGCCAGAATATAATGCATACGATAATAAGATGCATAAAATTCACAAAGAGATTAGAATGTTGAAAAAGAAATTAAAAAACTTTGAAAAACTAACGATTGAAGAAGCATATCAAACGACAGAATCTGTTATTAAGTTAGAGGGAAAAAAAACAGGTTTAAGAAAAGAATATTTGGAAAAATTTTCAAAAATATTGGGAAAGAAAAAAGGAGCAAAAGTTTTTTATGCAGAACATAAGTTCAAAAGGGAGTTACTTAGAAAAATAAAGAATGGTGAAGGTACAATGCCACCTCCACCACCAATGGATTAAAAGTTATATTAATATAGAGTAAGGTGTCAATCAATAAATTGACACCTTTTTTGTTTTCTGTTTAATTTAAATGAAATATTTTGTTATTTTTTAATGACTTTAAAATAACAATTTTAAAGATGATTGATGTTAAAATGTCGATTTATGCCTATCTTTGTACGTTGAACTTTATATTATGCATAAATATTTATTATCTACATTGTTACTATTAATTGTTTTAGGGAATACTGAAAGAGCATTTTCTGCTAATCGTTATTGGGTTTCTGGAGTTACATCTAATTGGAATAATGTATCTAATTGGTCGACAGGTAGTGGTGGTACAGGTGGAGCGTCAGTTCCTGCGGTTGGTGATTTTGTTTACTTTAATGCAAACGGTTTAGGAAACTGTAATATTGATATTGCTTTAAGTTTTGATGGTATTAATACCACTGGTTATACTGGAGTTATTGATTTAAACGGTTTTGGGTTTAATCCTGTAGCTGGAGGAGTAGCTACATGTTTGTTTGGAGGAGGTACTTTTAACGATACACCAGGTTCTCAAACACTTAATTTTACAACTACCAGTATTATTAGATTTAGAGGAACCACTTTTAACTTACCAATAGATGTAGTTGGTGGAAGAATTGGTTTTGATGGTGGTGTTTTTAATTCATCTGTAATTGTGGAAGATAATGGAGGTGCAAGTCATAATGGTCATGGTGGATGTACATTTAATAGTACTTTTCAAGTGACAAACTCTGGTACGAGTTATTTTTTAATGGGGTATATTAATCCTGATATATTTAATGGTACTGCTACATTTTTAAATACAAGTACAAGTTATATTAGAATGGCATATAACTCGGTTGGGACTCAATTTAATGAAAATATTATTTTAGGAAATACTGGAGGAGGAATTCGTTTTAGTGAACAAGTTGGAGGTTCTTCTGTTTTAGCTAACACTAAGTTAGTACTTATTCATACTATGGGATTTGATTCAAATGAATTAAGATTTAGTGGTTTCTCTCAAGTCGGAACGACTGCGCAGAGTTTTTCTTTAACTGGAACAGCATCATTGTATTTTACAAATAATAGTATATTTAATGGAGCAGTTGATTTTGACTCCCCAAGAGTTTATTTAAATGGAGCAACATTTAATTCTACTTCTGATATTGAAAAAACTGGTGCTGGAAGTAATTATAGTTCTGGTGGGAATGTATTTGTTGGAAATTGTATTTTAAAAAATAGCGGTAGTGGTACATTTATTTTAGGGAACAGTACTTCAGATGATTTTCAATCAAATTTATTATTAAATAATACTGGGACCAATAGTTTAGTTATCGCTAATAATAGTATTGGAAATACAATTGGTGGTGATTTATCGATTTTGAATAATTCAGCAGGAGCTTCTGGACACATTACTGTAAGTTCAAGTGCTGCTTCGACTTTGACAATAACAGGGTCTACAACCGTAGATAACTTATCTATTTTAGGAGGAAATGTTTATCTTGCTTCAAGTGGGGCGATTGTATTTAATAATAATTTAATGTTAAATAATGGACCTGTTGGTACTAATGGAAGTATATATTTAGCAAATAGTGTTACAAGTAATAGTATTGTTAATGGAAGCCTAATAGCTAATAATACAGGCAGTGGTGTCACAAAAAGAATGTACATTGGTAACCAAGGAGATGTGACCGTAAATGGTGCTTTTTCTATAACAAACTCTTCAACCGCTACTAATTCTCAAGTTTATTGTAATCATTCTGTTACAAGTACAGGAATTTATAATGATAATATTACTCTAGTGTCTAGTAATGCTTCATGTGATGGTGTTTACTTTGGTAATGGTAATGGTGTGGCTTCATTAGCCGATACAAAAACTGTAACAATTGGAGGTGCTGGATTTGTTTCAGGATATCTAGAATTTAGAAATTTCACTCAATTAGGAACAACTTCACAAACCTTATTGACAACTGGTACAACTATATTTCGATCAATAAATTCAACATGGAGTGGAAATATTGATTTTAGAAGCCCAAACATATATTCAAACGGAAGCGTATATAATGGGACAACACACCTTGAAAAGACAGGAGGAAATAGTAGTGATTATTCTTCTGGTGGGAATTTATTTGTCGGAGATGGTAGTATAGTAAATTCTGGAAGTCAATTGTTTAGTATGGGGAATGGTTTACCGGATGTGTGTCAAGCTAATTTAACATTATTGAATTCAGGAAATAATAGTCTTAGGTATGCTACCAATTCTGCAGGAAATACAATTGCAGGAAATCTATCTATTTCAAACATAGGGTCTGGCGTAACAACTAATGTACAAGTTTCTGGCTCTATAACATCTTCTATTGATATTGATGGTAGTGTTACGTCAATTAATAATACAAATTCTACTAATGCAAGAGTTTACATTGGAAACCGTGGATCTGTTGTTATAAATGGTAATTTATCCGTTTTAAATACAGGTGTTGGAAACAATTATACTTATCTAGGTCGTGATAATTCATTTATCTTAGATGGTACATTATTAGTGTCGAATTATGGTAATTCAACACAAATTATCACTATAGCTGAAACCACTAATTCTAGCGCTATATTCAATGATTTTGTTACAATTTCAAATTTTGGAACAGGGGTTTCAAATTATATAAGTTTAGGTACTAGAGGGGATGTTACACTGAATGGTGTGTTAACATTAAACAACTCCAGTTCGGCAACGAATTCAAATATTTCATGTAATATTTACCCAGAAAGTATAGGATTGTATAATGAGAATATTTTTGTAGAAAATACAAATACTTCTGGTGATGGTGTGTCATTTGGACGTAATGGTGGTTTTGGTACGTTGGCTGCAACAAAAGTCATAACTATTAGTGCAGGAGGTTTTGTTGCAGGTGAATTACATTTTAGAAATTTCACTCAAGTTGGACCAACTGATCATACTCTATTAGGAACAGGTACGGCTAGAATTTATAATCGTGATTCAAATTGGGGTGGAAATGTTGATTTCAGAGCGCCTAGAATGTATACAAGAGCAACAACTTATAATCAAACTTCTCATCTAGAGAAAACCGGCGGAATTGCAAATGATAATTGTGAAGGTGGAAATTTATTTGTTGGTGACGTAGTTCTAAAAAACTCAGGAAGTTTATATTTCTTACATGGTTCCAGTTTTCCTGATGTTTGTCAAGGGAATTTGGATTTAATTAACTCGGGTAGTCATCATTTATATTTTGGTTATAATAGTTTAGGTAATACAGTTGCTGGTAACGTTGTTATGGATAATACGGGGGCAAGTATTAGATTTTCAGATCGTCCAG
>Ga0256845_1000042_pt1 | contig 101847 bp, 83 predicted proteins | sample RiftiametaG_FD_189101 | JGI IMG/M metagenome (GOLD analysis project Ga0256845, IMG submission 189101) | Tube worm associated microbial communities from hydrothermal vent at the East Pacific Rise, Pacific Ocean - Riftia | ecosystem: Host-associated > Annelida > Integument > Unclassified ...
CAACACTGCCTTCAGCAACATCCACCTGCGTTGCGCCGGTCATCCCGACGGTAACTTCAAATTCAGTCCCGCGTACACCGGCAACCGCAGTCGGTGTATGAACATCATATGACACATTCTCTCTTTTTGTTATCCGTGAAAAAACTGTCCCGAGCGAACAAATAATTGATGAATACATAGTACCTTTCCGGTAAACATCATTAATATAGATTTTTGTTTTTTCATATAGCTTAATAGTATCATCGTTATTGAATCGAATAGTACACTGCGCACCACGTGAAGTGTATATATAGGAATTGACATAAACCGCATCACCGATATGAAGCCTTTTTTTTGTCGTATGTTTTTTATCAATGCTGTAAACTCTGCGTCGTATTTCAATCACCGTGCCGATTGTTTTTGCCGCATACACGCTTGATGCAGCAAGAGCAATTACGAGCATAGTTATTATACAACGGCGCATTAATGGTTTTTGTATCATATCCCTCACCTCCATCGTAATTACCATTACGGTTTATCATCTCTTCATTAAGTATACAGTGTAATTATCTAATCTATCAATCATCGTATGAGTGCTTATACATGCACATACTGTATACATGCAGTGCATATGAATATTATCAATTTATGATAAATAAAATGCATATTATAAAAAAGCCGTATATATAAAATATACGGCTTCTATTGTTTGTTTCAATACAATTTTATTTATCTTTAATTTCTGTGTTTTTCTCAACATTATCAAATGCATTATCAATGTTTTGATCAACGCTATCATATGCACGGTTAATCTCATCGGCTTTTGCTTCATATGCGGCATCAATTGCTTTAAAAAGCATATTCATACGATCAATAACCGCTTGATATGAATTATTAATATCATTAATGCTGCTTGCAAGCGTTCTGAGTTCATTTTTCTTTTTCCGTAATTGTTTGTCTTCCGTAATTTCATTCGCAAGCACGGCAATGGAATCCGCAACCGCACTGCTCTGTTGTAATTCACGTCCGACATCATTAATCTTTTGATCAACATCATTCATATTGTCTTCAGTTATTTCAACACCTTGCAGAGTATTTACTTTCTGTTCAAGTGTATCTTCATTGGCGGTCTGCTTTTCCATTCGTTGTTTTAAGGCAGTCATCGTTCCTTCAGGATCATCATAGACTTTTCGATCCGATTGTTTTCGGAAATCTTCAGCCGACGCACTGCTTTGTGTAACCGGCTGATCGTCAACCCCCATATCAGTTTGCACTTTACTTCCCGTTGAAACTTCCTGCTCTCCGGTGTCATTACCGACAGCAACCGTTCCTTCATTCACTGCAACCTGACTTGATCCGTCCAGACCGACGGTAACATCAAATTCAGTCCCGCGTACACCGGCAACCGCAGTCGGTGTATATGCATTAAACGCACCGTTGCCGCCGCGATGTGCGATTTTTGCCGTAATACTTCCAAGAGCAACATTTATTGACGTATCTTTTTTTGAACCGCGATAATATTCATTCACGAAAACCTTGGTCTTTTCTTTTAAAGTAATAACATCGCCGTTATTAAACTTGATTTTACACGATGATTTACTCAGCGTATATACATACGTATTTTCAGTAACACTTGCATCAATACGCGCTTTAACTTTTTCATCTGACCCTTTTACTGAAAGATAAACTTTCCCGCGTATTTCAGATATTTTTCCGACTTTCGTTCCGGCAAAAACGGATATACTTAACGTAATGATAATCAGGACAAGCAGTATTACTTTTGTAATAGTATTCCGGCATTTCATCGCCATGTCCTCCATAGTTTTATTTGACTCGAAAAATCAAGGCTGAAACCATATATAATAGCTTCAGCCTTTCCATATAAGCTCATTAGTATACAACGTTGAATACATGATAGCGCATGCAACGTTTTTCATACTATATTAATTACTTAGGTTCAGTATAACTGGTGAAACCGGCTTCAGCGTCTTTTTTCAAGTTCTTACCGGCAACTTCATAGACGAGCTGACACTCGCTATGATCGTCATTCCATGTTGCACTGACGATTGAACCGCCTTTTGCAAGACCTTGAACATGAGTGCGTACCGCACTACCCATTGATTCACCATCAACCGCACCGGATGTTGCTTCAACCCAGGTTTCGGTAAAGAATTCCTGTGCACGTTTCTGTGCCATAACTAATGCGGCATTCTTTGATGATTCTGCACGAACTGCTGTTGAGGTTGCATCGGCACGTGCTTGTCCGAATGCTGTTGTACGCCATGTTTCATCATCAACCCAACCTTCAACAATGCTTTCTCTGCCTTCAACAACTTTGACATTACTGCCAACTTTTTTCTTACAACCGAACATCATTATAACAAGTGAAAGGGCTGCAATAATAACCAATACTTTCATAAGATTTTTCATACGTTCTCGATCCTCCTTGATTTTTTTCAAAAATACAATCTATTTCTAAAGGGTGAACACCATACAAAGGCTTCATACCCATCCTTCACCATTTGAACCTTTGACTCAGTACACCACATAGTTGTTCAGCAATTTTATCAGATAAGTCATATTTCATCGTTATACCGATAATTATTTGCCCTTCTTTTTTAATGAACAATATACTTCTCCGGGGGTAAAATTCCCTAATGTTACTTTATAGGGGAAACGGTCTGCTTTATCACGTAATGCATGTGCTAAGTCAAATCCATTGCCGCCAAATCGCCAGCGCGTCCGAAGAAGAATCCCTTTGTCGGTTTTACCCTCAACATTACATTCAGTGCACTCAGAAAATGAATTACGGACATCATCCGCAGCATCCTTCGCTGACAGAACATCAATTCCTGCGGTAATATACAGATCAATCCACATCCCTTTTGTTTTTATAAGCATCCAATCATCAAGAATCTGTGTGTTTAAATCTTCAAAACCGCCGGCATCAACTAATGCGCGTGTAATTGCTTTCGACGCACCGATATTCGGATCCTTATCGGCAATACGCCCTTCTTTTTGAAGGGTCCCGAGAATCTCCCCGTTATCCGCAAGAATAACCGTAACATTTATCAATGCTTGATATGAATTTAAATCAAATGTGTTGCCGCCGTATGAAACATTGCCGACATCATTGACCGTTGTATTCACGGCAACAACCATCCGCGCCCCTAATGAACGACCCACGGAAATCGACGCATCACGAACAGCCATTTTATTATTATCCTTCAGTGCTTTCATCAGTTTTATTCGTTCCGCTTTATTCGCTGATGTTATATCCTTGACAGTATATCCTTTTTCTTTAAATTTTTGGACTAGTTGCGGACCGGCAATACCTTCACCGGAATTATCAACCTTACCGTCAATTGCTTCATAATTAATAACAACAACAACCGGATATTTCATTTTCGCAATAATCTCTTCAGTGCTTTGTTTTATCGCTTCTTCAGTCGGCTGAACATCAACAGCACCTTCAATTTTAACATACATCGCTTCAAGATCACTGCGTTCATTTTCTTCAAGAACGGCATAATCCTTCACCATGCCGGCTGAACGCTTAAACGTCTCTTCCGCAATCATCATACCGGATTCGGCAATTGTTTCAGAAGAAATATAAAATCCGAGAACACGTTCAATACAATCTCGTTTTGCTTTTTCAATAGCCCGATCACGCGCATCAGCTTTTCCCGAAGCACGGATTTCAGCAAAACCTTCCCCCCAGATAACTTTCGTACCCGAAGGCGGATTCTTCAGCTGCACCGGTTTATAATCCCATGATGCGCTGCTGTTTTTTTTCGTTGCAGCGCCGCCGGTTGATGAACCGTTATCACCACATTGAATACTCATGAACATCATTACGACACAGACAAAACAAATAATGACAATATTTTTCCTCATGATAGTCAGCCTTTCTTTTCTCTTGATTTCAATTGATTATAGCGCAACACTTCAAATTCAACTGATAAATCAATATTACGGACAAAACATGTTTTTGTTGATGCTAAATAAACAGGAGCAAAATTAATAATCCCTCCGATTTTCGTATCAAATAACACGCGGGCAACTTCACGCGCCGAGCGATCCGGTACGGTGATAACTGCCATCCCAATATTGTTTTCAGCGATATATGTTTTCAATGTATCGCTATGATGAACAATAACATTATTAACCTGCGTTTTTATTTTGTCAACATTATTATCAAAGCCCGCAACAATATTAAACCCTAATTCACGAAATGAGCGATACCCGATAAGTGCTGTGCCTAATTTCCCGACACCAACAACAACAACATCTATCGAAACTTCTCTGCCCAGCTGTGCGACAATACAGTCATACAAATTTTGACAATTATAACCGTACCCGCGGGTTCCTAACTTCCCTAAATATGAAAGGTCTTTCCGTACCTGCGCAGCATCAAAATTATAATACTGTGCAATATCTTCAGAAAGAACACGCGATTTCCCGTTGACCATCATCATTTTCAAGTAGCGGGAATATAATGAAAGGCGTGCGAGGGCAACATCGGCAATTTTTTGTTTCATAGCCGTGTGTTATTTCCTCTGTTTTCTTTTAGCTTCATCAACTTTTTCATCGCTGTTGAGTTTTTCATTCCAAATTTCAATATTACGTTTCACCGATTCAGGATCACCGCCGGAAAAAGCAGACTCAATGCGATATAATGCACCAAGAAAATGAATTGCTTCTTTCATAACACTCGGCTCATGTGAAACGATTTCATATTTCTCACGGAGACGATTTGCAGCGGAACGGAGCCCCTCTTTCGTATATTTTAAAAGCAGTGCACGTTCATTATATCCTTCAATACGCGGATCCATCTTTGACTGAACTGCTTTATAATCAACCATATTTTTCATAAGACGTATAACCGATGCATATAAATCAACAAAACTCCATTTCCATTTTGACGATGCCCCGAATTTATCTTCTATTGCCTGTACTGAATATCCTATTTTTTGTATCAGCCGCAATCGATCCGCATCAGATAATGATTCAATATCTTTCAGCTGTTCCTGATTTTCATTCAACGGGACATCAATATACTTGCCGACAATGTTTTCAAGCACTGCAATCACCACATACATGCGTTTCCGACCCTGATCAAGAAACCCTTCATTTTTAATGCCGATCAGCTGCATTGATATATCTGACATAGTAAGAAAATATGATATTACCGATAAATGAAGATGTGCCTGTTGAATGCGCAGCAGGGCTGCCGGCGCAGATTCTGATTTATGAATTTCACGTTCCAGTTCTTTAATTTGAGCATCACTGTTTTCAATGCCTTTTTTAAATTGCTGAATCCGCTTTGTATATTCTTTTTTTGCTTCCGGTGATACCGCCATTAGTATTCCTTATGTCGTAGTATACAACAGTAAATACACTCATCATGCATAGGTATCCACTGCTCCTGAAGACTCAGCTTCAGGCGGCGGGGATTGTTCTTCCGGGGGCGGGGATTGCTCAGGAGGCGGTTCAGGTGAATTCGCCGACCCTGCAATATCATACCCCATACCGACTCCACTTACACCCATGTTACTTGCCTCCTAATAAATACTATATACCTTAGTTTATCGTATTTTGTATATCTATTCAACAATAAAATTGTAATATTCCTCGCTATATATCACGTTCTCAGCCGGTAATTATATACAGTGAATAAAATAATTGTATACGCGTGAAGAAACGATCAGCTTTGTTGCTCTATAACACCAATATATTCAATAACTTCCTGCAATTTTTCTCGAAAATCCGATAATCCTTTTGCCGGTATTTTAATAGTATTGCAATGATTATTACGCCGTTCGGTTATTTTTAAATACTTCCCGTGTGCGGTTGTTCGTAAGTCAAAGAAAAATAACTTTTGTTCAATCGGCAATCGCTGGTTAAAAATATCACATTCGGAATCCTGCCGGTACGTATTATGAAATGATTCCTGTTCCATAATATCGTGATGCATTGTAATTCTCCCCATTACATTACTCCCCATAAAAATAAAATATTTTATTGTAGAATGATTCTCTCCGGATAATAAACAGTATCTTCAGAAATCACTAATAATCATATATAACAAGCAGTTACGATTGTCAAGAATATTTACACATGCGTATCGGTAATATATTCCCATCTATACGAATGTTTATACGTAATGAAGAAAATTATATATTCAGCGGAAGGTATATTTTATTTCGATACTGCTTTTTAATAGTTTATATCAAAAAACACCTTTCATCAAGGTGTTATACAATATCTACTGTGTAATAGCAATATCGCGATACTGTATAGACATAATCACTCAGGCATCATGAAAACCAGTCCAAGATCGGACCGTATGGCGGCATAAATGATTTTCTTCGCATAACAGATTTTTTTTGCTGTACTCGTTGTGATATGGTTTCTATCATTGATTGAATAAATGACTTCAATTCACGACTAATCGTTTCCCGTGATGCAATATGCTCTTTTAATAATGTCATGGTTACATTTTCAGCAATTGGTTCAATCAGGGACAGTAGATCACGCAATGCATTTTTATAGGGGTGTGATAAAAAATATTTTAACAATCTATTAAGCGGATATGAATGACGCTGCTGTATTTCATTTTTCCGTGGAATGATATAATGCAAACAATTGAGCATGAGTTCTGAATGCCCGGAATGTATCAGTGATTCTAAAATCAACAATGCACGGTCAAGTGCAACCTCTCCCGGAATTTCCGCAAGTACATGAAATTCACGCACAAATATTGTAGAGACCGGATCAGCCGCCATGACGCGTTCCGTACGTTTACGAAGTTCAGGAACAATAACCGCAATTGTTTTCGCCCCTAATTGCACCAATTTTTTATGAGCGCTATTCCGTATTGTTTCCGAACGGTCAATTAAATTATCTAATAATGTATCAATAGTATTCATTAGAAAAACACCATGACAAAAATTACAATTACCGCAATTGCCACAGAAAGCAAGAGCACTGCAATGAGAAGATTTTGACCGAGTTGCGAATGCTCAGCCGCCCCCATACCCATGCGGAACATATCCAATGCATGAGAATAATTAATATTTGCATCCTTAAAATCAGGATCAATAATAAAAGCTTTCTGGAATGCTTCATAGGCATATCGATAATACTCTTTTTGAACATATATATGTCCAAGATTAAAATACGCAACCGGCAGCTGATATTTTAACGCAATTGCTTTTTTATAATACTCTTCAGCCCGATCTATATCGCCTTTTTGATTCCTTTGCTGATACAATACTGCAAGATTAAAATAGGCCGGCGCAAATGCACTGTTGCGATGTATTGCTTTATGATAATACATAAATGCTTTTTTTATCGATTCGGGTTTCTGATCACGTATACGCATATAACAATTCGCTAAATTATAAAAATACTCCGGCGGAACAATATGTCGGGAAATAATTTTTTCCAAACCGGCAATACTCTCTTCAATATACCCAAGCGAATAATAAATTCCCGCCAATTCATATAATAATTCCTCGTCATCGGGGACAAAGCGTAATAGTCGCTGATAGTACTGCAATGCTGATACAAAATCATCAGTGCGATAACTTAACCGTGCAAGCATACGATACGCACGTAAATTCCCCGGCGCAATACTCACCAATTCAAGAAGCTGATTTTTAGCCCGCGATAATTTATTCAGAATAATATTCCCAATACTCTCAGCAAGCATCGCTTCTTCATCATGGGTTTCAAACCACTCATGATGGGCGCGGCTGACTAATTCATCAGCATACTGTTTCAGTTCTGATCGCGATAGTACTGTATGCAGAAACAATGCATACAGTACCTCTGCGAAAGTACGCGTATCCGGTTTGCCGTGTAATGCTTCCTTCCAATATTCATATGCTGCATTATGTTTGCCAAGTTTATAACACGTATTTCCAAGCCAGAGCAGTACAAATGGGTTTTTAGGCTGCTCCTGCAGAATGTGCAAAAGAGCCGAATATGCTTCAGAGAACTTTTTCTCATAATAATTAATAAGTACAGTATATGTTTTCAACGCATCAGCATCAAATCCTGATTTTTTTGCCGCAGTAAAATACTGACGCGCACGTTTGGTATTATTAACTTCAAGGGCACGGCATCCGGCTTGTATCATCGCAAAACCCGGAGAATGCTCTTCATGCCGGCTGCGGCGAAGATGAAAATGAGGGCTGCCGAAAAGAACATAATTAGCCCAAATCGTTGATGCAGCATCATGCCGGCGAATTGTTTTTTGTGCATCATGTACAGCATGACCAATCGTTTTGCCTTCAGCTAATGTTCGATATAATCCGCCGGCAAAATATGCTCCTGAAGCATCTTCAATTTCCCGTATTGTTAACACCATTGCTGTTACACCTTGATCAAAAAGCGCCCGTACAAAAGAATGATTTACGATATCTGAAAATCCGATTACCGCACCACTCTCACAACTATTTAAAAATATCAGTTTTATTTGATGCTTTATTTTGGATAGTTCCTTTAATGCCAGTTTCTCCCCTGCCGCACAATACAATGCTGCATCGCCATGAATATCAACACGTGAATGCCCCGAAAAATGAAAAATATCGCATTCACGCAATCGCTGGAGTATGTTATAACGGGTTGCCTGTGCTCCTGCGAGCACCTCAATATGTATATGTGTATGGACTTCCCGCAGGGTCGATATTATTTGATTAACTTCATGTGACGCCCACGGTAAATTATTTTCAGGATTAGCAACAATAAGCAGACGAATCGGAAACTGCACCATTGAATACCGCGTATTACTCATTGCTTCACTGATTGTTCTGGTTATCGGATATCGTTGTGAAAGAAACTCACTGCCAACTATGGTCATCTCCCATGGCACCCAATATAACGTCAGCGGAACATCAAGTTCTAAAGTTCTGATTTCCTCCTGATCGAGGCAATCCAGCAACGCCGGCGGAAACAACTCAAGTGCCAGAATACGCCCAACCTCCTGCAGTTGCTGTAATCGCGCACGAGGATGAAAGTTTGACTGTAATGCCTTTTGCAATACATTCCGCTGTTCAGCAGGAAAACGCTGCACGAACGTCTGTGCAGTATGTTTGCCGCAATCGGTCAGCGTATAATGTATAGTCTCCTGTTCAATCACTGCGGTTAATCTGAAATCGCCGTTACGTGCCACCAAACACCCTTTACCGAACGTTGTTTGAATTAATGACTATAATACATTCCAATGAAGAACCGGCTGCATCGGTTATTCGTATGATATAATCACCGGAGGTTATATCATTAAATATCACATGCCCGCCGGGACACCATGATTGTATGTTTAATATAGTTGTATCATTTTCAAGGCTGCATAATGATACATCCTGCGGTGCAGCCGTCGGTGAATGATCAATACTTATTTCAATTGCCACTGTACAATCACTTATCCGCGTTATTAATGCTGTAACAGAAAGTTTTGCATCGTCTTCACCATACTCAAATGCTGCCTGCAGCGCATCATTACTCACTGATGCACCCGTCCCGCGAAGTGAAATCAGAGCCGGTTCCATTTTCATTGAACTGAGCGAGTCAATAATTGCCAGCCCTGTCTCCTGAATACGTACTGCCAATGTCTGCAGCGGCTTTGCCTGCTGCTCGGCAGCAATGCGTATCTTTTCAACTTCCTTGTGTAACGATACCGGAAGCGATCGTAAATTATAGGCAAGTTGCTCACTGATGGGAATGGTATCCCGCAGAAATAAGATATCAAGAATAGCATCCGGAGAACGTGCAATCACTGCTGCAAGTTCATGACGTGTTGCATTATCTGATGCAATAATAAAATCAGTAAGGTCTTCTGCCGTAATACCCGCCTGCGAAAGTGATTGCCGATACTTACTGCCGGGGGATAAAAGACCGGTATATACCGTATGCCCTGCAATAATGTCTTTGACTCGTTTCTGTAACGCTGCATCACGATGCATTTGTTTTTGAAATGATTCATTTTCATCGGCTGATAGGTTTCCCGTAATATATGCTGAAATAATTTCTTCGGTTATCTTCATTGTTTTGTCTCCTGCTACTCCTTTAAATACGACACAATATCTGCATCCGTATAATAATGACGAAGACAGCGAGCTAAATTCTCACGTGCTTTATTAAAAATAGGATATATTTTTTTCTCCGGTATATGCAGGACTTCCGCTACAGAAGCATATGAAACACCTCCATGAATAAATAATTCACAGGCAATCCGACCATATGCATTCAATTTGCTGAGACAATCAGTAAATCGTTGTTGAAATTCAGTCCTCCCTGAAATATCGTCAGGATCAATACCGCGGGTATCCTGTAATGACTCCTCTATTAATAGGCTATATTTGCCTCCGGTATGTATCGGGGAATGAATGCTTTTTTCCTGCCACTCAATGACCAATTTATGCAATCGCACCAAATCACGCAGCCAATTCAATAAAACACGATACAGATACGTGTGTAATCCGCACGTTTTTTTACCAATAGATTTGCGTATGGCTGACGATGCCTGCCCGTTAAATTTTCGCAATACATGACAATTATTTGCGAATAATTTACTGACAAATTCACAAAATAATTCCTGATATTGATCCGCCCCTTTTGCGCTGATATACATTAATTGTTGTTTTTTCAGGAAAGATTGAATATGAAAATACAGCATTGGTCCAAGTTTCGGATGTGTACAAAAAGTGCGCCATGCCTGCTGGTCACGGTTAATAAGCGCAGAGAGAAAATCAGCTCTATCAATATCCTGCATAGCAGCTCCCCGGATCAATCATTACCGATGTATTATATTAAGTTATTAATGGAGCTGAAATTTTCTTTTTCCCGACAATAATACTTTTAATCGGATATACTTTAATCGGCTTGCTTTTCCCTTTGAGTTCAAATGATATTGGTGTACTTACCTGCACCTCTTTTTTAACACTCCCGTACACCGCTTCGGATATAAATATTTCATATCCTGCCGCCTTACTCATAATCCGTGCAGCAGTATTTACCGTATCACCTAATACCGTATGATCCATGCGATCCTTTGAACCCATATTCCCCATAACACATTCACCTCTATTAATACCAATACCAACCTTAATTTGATCTTCTTTTTTAACCCCTTTATTAAAGTCTTGTATTTTTTGCTGTATCTCAATGCTTGTTTTAATGGCATTTTTCTCTGAATTTCGCCCGTCAAATATTGCCATAACTTCATCACCCACAAACTTATCAACCGAACCGTGATTCGCATCAATTATTTCAGCTTGAATACTTAAATATTTATTCAACATGGAAATAACATCATGTGGATCCCGCCCCTCAGAATACGAAGTAAACCCGCGAATATCAGAAAACCATACCGTTAATATTTTTCGTTTTCCGCCAAGTGTAACTTTCTGTTCTGAGTGAGCGCTCTCTTTAATATGTGCAATCGTATCCTTTGAGACATATGCCTGCATCGCAAATTTTTCTCGTAATTCACCAATCATCGTATTAAACTGCGATGCTAATTCTCCAATTTCATCTTTTGCGGCAATGTGTACCTGCTGCCGCAAATCACCGCCGCCAACCCGCTTCATGACTTTAACAATTTCAAAAATCGGACGGGTAATAGTTCGTGCCAACAGTAATCCGCCGGCCGATGCCAGAATGATGGCTGCTGCAAGAATAATAATCGCTATATTTCTCATATTACGTATCGTTGTCATAACTTTATTATAATTCATCCCCATACGAACCATACCGATATACATTCCCCCGGCTTGACCGAAAATCGGAATTGCTATATCTAATACCATGACTGCCCGATTATTCGTCTGATACAGCCATCTGAAAAGAAAGCGATTCGCCGCATTTGAAGGGTTTTGCAGCGCGTTAAGATACTCATGAATCGCCTCATTAGAAAATTGCGGGCTTTCAGATTTCTTTAATATATTTGAATAGTAAAAACATTGTGGAGAGCTCAGATCAATAGCATGCCGGGTGTCCATTAATACTTGATCTTTCTTATTAACAATCATGGCATATTCAAGACCCTGATTCGTAAAACGAAGCATACTGCCGGCTAACGAAGAAATAGATTCCCTGAAATTAACCCGTTCGGATAATTCAGCAGATTCAAGTGTTTCATACTCAAGAATGATATTATATCCCTGCTCGGATAATTGTTCGCCAAGCATCAGACCTTGTGTTGTAATCTCATCCCGAAGTGCTTTTTGGGTTTCATTAAATAAGGTCCCCCCTAAAAAGATAAGCGCCGCAAAAGTAAGAATAATAAACAGTACCATAATTTTTATGCGAATAGACGCACGTAAGATAAAATCAAGTGCCGCTAAACCGAGTATTTTCGTTCGTGCTTTTTTCATTCTTGCATTCCCGGATGAACGTTTTTTCTCAGCGGGAATTATTGTTACTTTTGATCGAGCCATACTATTTTCTCCTATATACCAGCCATTCGCAATCCGTATACATTGTATGCCATGCAGTTATTGTAATTGCTTCAGTGCTTGAATATTTTTTTCGGCTTTCTTCAATAACAGCGTTGCTTCCTGGGCGACTTCCGTTTCCGGTGATGCTTCTATTACCTGCTCACATAATTGTTTTGCCTTAATATATTCCTTTTTACCGTAATATGAATATGCCTTCTGCAGCATGCTTTTTTGATTTTGAATTGTCTGCTCTGAAACAGCAACACTTTTTTTCTTTTTTGAATATGTTTTTTTCTTTTTCTTTTTTACGGAATGATTATGTACCGGTTTCATCGTATACATATAATTCATCATCATCATACCGGGGAATCGATCCAGCGTATCATCGTATTCAAGATTATATGCATATGCAAACTGCAATGCGTCATGCGTCCATTGATAACCGATACCAACTGTTACGGTATCGTCTTTATACAGAGTATTTGAAGATTCAAAATCAGAACTGTATCCCAGCATAAGGAATGCTTCATCAGTGTCCCGATCATTGCCGGCAACACCATCATGATTGACATAGGGATTTATTGATGTGCCAAGTCGTAATCCGAAATCATACAGTAACCCTGATTTTTCCTCAACGGTTATTGTTCGTGATCGAGAAATCCGCTCATAATCATGTTCATAATAATCAGCACCGATAGTAATAAGAACCCTGCGCATCATCCGGTACGCAATACCGCCGCGCATTTCCGTATCAAATACCGGAGTAACATCACTCAGCGTATATGACGTATATAACGGAATATGAGCAACATGCAGTCCGATATCAAGTCCATGATACATTTTTTTACCGGTTTTCGGTTTAAAAACCCGATATACAGCGCCCACTGAACACGCTACTGAAATAGTATCCTCAGGTATTTCACTCCCGCCGATATCTAATGACATTCCAAGTTTTACTCTGCCATGCAGCATTCGAGTGCCAATACCGAATTGAGTAATTGTATTTCCGGCTCCGATGGTATGCCCAAGACCGAACACCGTTGCTTTTTTTAAATTAAACACACCGGTATGTTTCTTTTGTGATGACGTTTTTTTCTTTTTTTCTTTATTTTTTGATGTTGATGACGGTATAATCGGACGAAGTCGCTCTTTTTTAACCGGCATACTGAATGAAAACGACCCGTAATTCGCCGGAGGGACCTTGATACCGAATGAAAATTCACGGCTTTTTAAATCAGCAAGGTTTGCCGGATTAAAAAATATTGCATTGCCGGTATCAATATATGCACAATACCCTGCACCAAGAGTAACACCCGCCGCATCAGCAGGAACAAGCGGCATTGTATTCATGGCGGCAGAGGGAGTCTGTGCATATGCACTTATCGCACTGACAAGCAATACGGTAATAATAACTATACTGTTGTGATTCATCGTTATGCCTTTCATTACTCAATATTTTCCTTTAACCATTAATATTCCCCGACACCAAAATAAATACGTACTATATCCCTATTAATTTTATAATCGCATCAATATCATTCGGCGCCTGTAATGGTTCCGGGGCATTCTGTATTGCGGTATCAGGATCTTTTAAACCATGACCGGTACAAACACAAACAATATTTGCTCCTTTCGGAAAATATTGTTTATCTGCATACTTAATCAGTCCGGCAATTGATGCTGCCGATGCCGGCTCAACAAATATACCTTCTTTACTCCCCAACAGAGAATATGCTTCAATAATCTCATCATCGGTAACCATATCAATTAATCCATTGGAATCTTTTGCTGCAGCAGCCGCTTCTTCCCATCGTGCCGGATTGCCGATTCGAATTGCGGTAGCAATTGTCTCCGGATTTTTCACCACTTCTCCCCGAACAATAGGTGCTGAACCGGCAGCTTGAAATCCGAGCATATACGGCAATTGCGAAATCTTTTTATCGGTATAATATTCCTGATATCCTTTCCAGTAGGCAGTAATATTACCGGCATTACCAACCGGAATACAATGAAAATCCGGTGCATTCCCTAAGGTATCACAAATTTCAAAAGCTCCTGATTTTTGTCCTTCAATACGATATTGATTAATTGAATTAACAAGGGTTATCGGATAATTATCGGTAATGGTTTTTACAATTTCTAATGCTTCATCGAAATTCCCATCAACCGCTATTACTTTCGCTCCATGTGATAATGCCTGAACGAGCTTCCCGAGAGCAATTTTTCCTTCCGGTATTAATACAATTGACTGAATACCTGCCCGGGCACTGTATGCGGCTGCTGAAGCTGATGTATTTCCCGTACTGGCACACATTGTTGCTTGTGCGCCATCCTCAACCGCTTTTGAAATTGCCATTGTCATACCACGATCTTTGAATGACCCGGTCGGATTCAACCCTTCAAATTTTACCCAAATATGAGCATCAATCCCATACTTCTTCGGAATATAGCGTAATGGAATAAGCGGGGTATCCCCTTCTAATAAAGTAATAATCGGTGTTTTATCGGTAACCGGCATGTACTTTTTATAGTGTTCAATAATTCCCTGTCGATTCATGATATCCCTCGTTCAATGTTATTGCCGGAGTTTTTACTCAAGAGTTTTTTTATACGATATGACGATACTATTTTATTTCTCCCGAATAATCTCGCAATTAATAATAGTCATTCTCATTAAAATAATACTATTTTTACTCTGACAATGAATCATATTCGTGTATCGGGCACTTAGAAAGAAAGTGCGTACAGTATTCGTTATATATGTTCTTTGAGCTTAGAAATAATAACATTTTTTGGAACCGCGCCGGTAATTGCATCAATTGCCTCACCGCCTTTAAAAATCAATAATGTCGGAATACTGGTAATACTGTAATCCATTGCAGTATCACCCTCTTCGTCAACATTGAGTTTATAAAAGCAGACCTGATCCGCCATCTCACCGGCAATTTCATCAATCGTCGGTTCAAGCATCTTACACGGACCGCACCATTCCGCCCAGAAATCAACTAACACAAGCTTTTCTGATTTCAAAACAGTATCGCCGAATTCTGCTGTTGTAACAGGTTTAATATTTTTCGCCACAACGACCTCCCTAATTTATCCTAATAGTTCTTTAACTTTTTTCCGCAATCCGTTCCAATCAATCGGTTTTGTAAAAAAAGCTTCGACATTTAATTTTTTCGCTCTGATAATATTTTCCGGTGTTGCATATCCCGATATTATCAACACTTTCATATTTTCATTAGCACTCCGTAATTTTTCCAGCATATCAAGACCATTCATATCGGGAAGATGAATATCAAGAATAACCAACTCAATATCAGGTCTGTTTTTCAGCATACGCAATGCATCAACACCGCCTTCAACTCCGTGAATATGATACCCGTCCTCACCAAGTTGATTCCTCATCAATAATCGTAAATTTGAAATATCCTCAACAACTAAAATATTCTTCACAACTCCCGCATCCTTCATTCTATATTGATTATAAGTCACGTATGAAATACACCGCAGTATTGCGTGCCGCGTATACTGCATTGTATTATCAATAATCTTCTTCTTACTATATGAGGCATACGTGCTATTGTCAAGATACAATAAAAATCAACCCTATCGGAAAAATAAATCACTACTTCCGTAAAAAAAATCTTGCATTGTCAGACAAGGTGCGCTACAACGTGCTTCATTATATATTAAAAAATGGAGAAAACAATCATGCATGAACTTATCCCCCCCCATGGCGGCACGCTTATTAATCGGTATGTAACCGGAGTTGAGCGCGATGAATTATTAGCCGAAGCAGCATCAATGCGCGTTATCCGGCTTGATGAATATAACCTCGCTGATTTGGAAATGATCGGTAATGGGGCACTCAGCCCTCTCGAAGGATTTATGAACCATGAAGCATACAATAGTGTTGTTGATTCAATGCGCCTTCCCTCCGGCATTGTATGGCCGCTGCCGGTTGTGCTGCCCATTGATAAGGACACTGCCGATAATATTCACGAAGGTCAGGAAATCGTACTAAAAACAGCTGATGATACAATTATTGCGATTATGACAACTGAAAGTATTTTCCCGCGCGATAAAAAACGTGAAACGGAAAATGTTTTTAAAGGCGATGACCAACATCCCGGCGTTCAAGCGGTTGAACAAAGCGGCGATTATTGCATTGGTGGTACAGTCACCTTGCTTAATCCTCCGAACCATAATGATTTTGCCCAATATCGACTCACCCCGGAACAAACACGCGCACACTTTGCAAAGATGGGATGGAAACGTATCGTCGCTTTCCAAACCCGTAACCCCATTCATCGCGCACATGAATATCTGACAAAATGTGCATTGAATATTTGTGATGGATTACTGATTCATCCTTTAATGGGAAAAACAAAGGCCGGTGATATTCCGGGAGATGTCCGTATGAAATGCTATGAAACATTAATTGACAACTATTACCCGAACGAACGGGTACTGCTGTCAATATTTCCTGCATGGATGCGATATGCAGGACCACGGGAAGCTATCTTCCATGCATTAGTACGAAAGAATTACGGCTGTTCTCATTTCATTGTCGGGCGTGACCATGCCGGTGTCGGCAATTATTACGGCACCTATGACGCACAACATATTTTTGATAATTTTAATATACCGGAAGAAATCGGTATTGAACCCCTTATGTTTGAACATTGCATGTGGTCACGACGTGCCGGCGAAATGGTTAGTCTGAAAACGTGCCCTGATCCGAATGATAAATCTGATTTTGTCTTTTTATCAGGCACGAAAGTACGAGAAATGCTCTCAAACGGAGAATCTCCGCCAATAGAGTTTTCACGGCCGGAAGTAGCAAAAATACTTGTTGCGGCGTATAAAAATATGTAACAGAGATGATACATGATTAATACCGAAAAATAGCTGTATATTATTTCAGTATGTTCGTATTCGGTATATCTGTATCTGCTCAATAGTACTATTTGAGAGGTGCAGTAACTATGTTACAACAAATCATTTTTCAATTTGAGGACCATGAAATAACCGTAACCCCAACTCCAGGCGGATGGGAACAATCAACAAACAGTGATGACACCCCTGAATTAAGTGACTCATTTTTAGGTGAATTGTTCCAATTAATGTACGATGAATATGCTGATGAGTTTTTACTTCAAGAAAAAGAAAATGACATTTATTCAACCGATGACGATGATACACCATTAGATACAAACGAAGAAATCATTGAAGAATAACAGCACGGCTGCATTGTTGTGTATATAAAAGCCGTTGATTGGTTCACCCGTAAAATGCGTTATTACCCTATATTGATACTGTGCAGTATACTGTTTTTGTTTTCCGCCTGCACTGTTTCTTTCAATCCTGAGATGAACCCTAATTACTGTTTATATGAACATGTATATTCAACCGGACAAACACTCTATCGATCCTTATTTACCTATTCCAATAAACTAAAAAAAACCGAATTGCATTACGTAACCCATAACCTTGGTCATTGCGAAGAACCAAGTGTCCTTGACTATTCCTATGACACCAACGGCAACCCCATTCTCCTTGCCGCAAAAAAACAAACCGGTGAACCTCAATATATCGTCAAGAAACATTACTCGCCACAGAATATAATTACATACGAACGGACTTTTTCACACTATCTGCCGCAGCGCCACTGTTTTGATCCGAACATATACCGGCAGACCCGATATGACTATTCAAACGGACTATTGGTCCGTGAATCAATTGACGAAATGCCAAACAAACCAAACTTTGATATCCTGTACTATTCATACGACTCCCGCCGGCGCATCATTCAATTGAAACATATTGTTGAACAGCGTCCGGGAAGCATTGTTGAATACCGTTATTTTGATACTTCAACTAATATTGCATTAAAAAAAGAAATCTACCCCGATATTCATGAAACAAATACAACTCTGTTTTTCTATCAAAACGGACGTATTATAAAAGAGTATTTTTATGTAACCAACATTGCTGAGTGCGTCAATACTACGAATTATCATGATATACGTACTCTCCCGCTTCCCTATACATCGTATTATTATTCCTATTACCCAAATGGACGACTAAAACGTAAAACAATGAAACAATCAGGACATACACGCATATGGATTCACCAATGGCACAGACAAGGCGATGAAATAGTTCATACTGAACTTCGGAAAATACCACGAGAAAAACCATTCCTGGCGAATAAATGGTTTTACAGGAAATGTAATGACCGCATCCAACAAACGAATTAATCGGTTTCCTATTCAAAAACAACTCTTTGCACTTCCTGTACCCCATCGTTTCATGAACCTCAATACCATTCCGGTTATTGATAAATATATTGTTATTAACCTTTTTTATTATCTGCGCATATCATTGCAAACCGGACTGATGATGCATATACTATTTGGCAGTATTGCAGTACTATGCATTCTCTTTGAATGGTACCTGCCGGCAGCAATAACACTGCATATACGAGAAATGCTCGCTGCAACAAATCAATTATATACCCGTTTGAAGAAATCACATGACCGCACATCCCCGATGTATTATGAAATCGGGAACACCCTTACCGCAATAGTTATGCTGACTGCGTTTGCAGTCTCCTTGCTTCATTATTTTCCGCCGATGAAAGTATGGTTGCTCACTGCAGCAGCACTGGTATCTATCCTTCTTCACAACAGTACTTTTATATTCTATTATAAGAAGTATTCTCACGTTATACAGAATAAAGACGGTGCAGAATCATTTGATGCGGTTCACAATAAATCATCCGCGCTATCACCACTGACACAAAAACTATATACACTATTATTGCAATGGCAATATCATATCATTACAACTATCGATGCTCTTTGTTTTACCGCTGCATTGAAGCAATGGAATATTATAAAAAAACGTTCTGCGCTCTTATTTAAAAATGCGTGGTACGGCAACAAAATTTTTCTTACCGTTTCATCATTACTCGGATACCATATAAGTATATTCATGTTTATTGCCGCATATATTGCCATGGCAAAAACACATAATCCGACTACTTATTTATGGCCGCTCTGGTTTATTATCATCTGGCGTAACGGATACTGGATACTTTCACTATGCGCGCGAACACTTTATTTTATACTACGCCGCCATCATTAACTCAATAATATCAAACAGCCATCATATTTCAGGAAACAAATTATCTATTGTCATACGCAGAGTAATTTAATACAGTATTTACCTGTTCACCCTGAAGGAGTTTTTATGGAACTGAAAAATACTATATCAGCTGATGTAATAAAAATACCGTTATCGGCAAAAACAAAACCGGATATAATTCATGAACTTGTTGAAATTCTTACGAAAAGCGGAAAAATAAAGAATACTGAATTGGTATACAATCATGTCATGGCGCGGGAAAATAAAAGAAGCACCGGACTTGAAAAAGGAGTTGCCGTCCCGCATGCAAAAACACCGGAAGTTTCCTCAATTGTCATCGCAGTCGGCATCGCTCCAAACGGCATTGATTTTGAAGCCATTGATCATCAGCCATCTCGATTGTTTTTCCTTCTTCTGGCACCACCTGATCAATCCGGTCCCCACCTTGAAGCATTAGCGGAAATTGCGCGAATCTGTAAATCAGATGAAACGGTCAACGCAATCATTCATGCAGCAACACCGCAGGAAGTGCTTGCACATCTGCCGTTTAATTAATCCTTGATGATAATAGTACAGTGTAGTATTAATAATACTATTGAAATCGATATCAGATTGAAGGTAATAACATAATGGCTGCTAAAATCATAATTGCAAGTGCTGTCGGCAATACACGAATACTGATACGTAAAATGCTTGAAAATAATAATTACAACATACCGCGTGAAGTCAGTGCTTTGCAGGAATTATTGCAGTGGGCACTTGTACATAAACCTGAGGTTATTCTGTTTGATATCAATCTTCTTGAGAACCAAAAACAATGCGCTGCTGCTCTGCGTTCATTAAAAGAAGCACTGCCCGATACACACATTATTTGTCTGGGCGCTCATCCGGAAAAAACATTAATTGTTGCAGCAATTCAAAACGGCGCAAAAACCTTTCTGCCGACACCCATTGATGAAAAAAAATTACTGAATTCCATTCAGTCATTATTATAACTTATAAACCGTATCCTGTAATCGTTCTAAAAATAATAATTCAGCGTCAAGCGAGAATACGGCATGCTGCCGCTGAACCGCATTAATCGGCATATCACTACTCCTGCCGGTTGTTTCTTGCACTGCAGCACGCATACGCAATAAATACTTTTTATATCCTTCAACATGCCCCCGCTTTTCCGATGGGGTCAACTCATGGAAAAACAATGCAATACTATGAAAAGATCGAATACTATTACGGTTATCAGAATAAATCGAAAAATCATGTATCCAATTCGTAAAAACACCTTCCCCCATACGCGTAAGTGAATATGCAATTTTTGATGGTTTTGTCTGCTGTAATATCCTTCTGCCGGTAATGAGCTTACGATGTGCCAATCGATTTAAAACCGGATAAATAAATCCCGGACTTGAAGAATACAGCACAGCACTTTGTTTTAAAAATTTTTGAATTAAATATCCTGTGCGATAACCGTTTTTAATCAAACCAAGTATTAAATTATCAGAATAAATATTACGAATCGTTATACTCCTATTCGATATAATATTACTCGCTTTTGTCTATAATGTCAATATATATAATACTTTACACATTTATTAATTTACTTTTATCACTTTAATATAAATGATATTATTACTGCTTTTATTCTTGAAATTAGCACACAGTATCGTTATTATTGTTTTGAACAGTATTGTTTCATTTATATTTATAAAAAACGGTTATACCATGCGTCGAACATTACCTGTATCTGAACGGATTTTCTGGATTACCATTACCATAATCTTATCAATGGTATTATTTTTTATTGCTTCAAATAAACGTATAAGTGCAAATAATTCAAAAAAGCATATTGCACTCTTTGAAAGAGTGTATCATATGATTCTTGATCAATATGTTGAAGTGTTTGATGCAGAAAAGCTTATCATCGGTGCCGCAAAGGGAATGATTCAGGTTCTCGATGACCCGCATACTTCATTACTCCCCCCGCAGGATTATCAGACACTGATAGATCAAACAACCGGTGAATACGAAGGACTCGGAATATCTATTGAAATAACTGATGGAAAGTATCTAACCGTTATTTCACCGTTTGAGGGCGCTCCGGCATGGAAAGTCGGGCTGCAAGCAGGAGATAGAATTGTCAAGGTAAACGGCACGAACGTTATTGGCATTTCAATAGACGAAGCAGTCAAAACGTTACGGGGAAAACGAGGGACACAGGTTCAGCTTACTATTGACCGCCCCGGCAAGGACACTACTTTTGATGTGCTCATCACACGCGACCGTATTGATTTGCCGACTGTAGAGACAGATACAATAACATCAAATATCGGATATATTCGTATTCGAACTTTTGCGGCAAACAGTCAATCACAGCTGTTACATGGTATCACTGATTTACGTAAGAAAGGCATTAATCGAATTATTGTTGATGTGCGCAACGATCCGGGCGGTCGTCTTGATGTTGCCATTAATCTTGCTGATGAGTTTTTAACCAACGGCATTATTGTGTATACCGAAGGTCGCCGCGGAATAGATAATAAAAAATATTATGCCCATCCATCTGCCTCCTGTGCAAAACAACCAATGGTCGTTCTGATAAATCGCGGCAGTGCTTCTGCATCAGAAATATTTGCCGGTGCTATGCAGGATCATCATCGGGCAGTCATTATCGGCGAGAAATCGTTCGGTAAAGGATCGGTTCAATCAGTTGAAGCCTTGCCGGATAATTATCATATACGAATCACAACAGCATATTACTACACTCCCGCCGGTCAGCGTATTCATAAAATAGGATTAACACCGGACATTACGATACCCTGGCCGCAGCAGACAAAACATGAACAGGATGAAATACATAAAATACAATCCGATACTGCATTCTCAAACTTCATGGCAACCTATTCAAATAATTATACTGATAAAGATTATCGTTCATTAACAGCAACATTGCACGATGCCGGGTACGACTTCACTGATTATTCTCTGAAAGCAGCTATTTATAATGCTGCAATGACCGGCAAAAAACGTCCAATGACTCTCCCGCTGCAGCTCGACCCGCAGCTTCGGCAGGCAGTTGAACTTTTAAACGTTTATCCGTCAATAAACAACGGCAAAGGTCAATGATGAAAAAGCGGTTTTTATTAATATATAGTTGCATCGGTATTGCATTGTTAGTAATACCGCCGATTATGGCAAATATCAACAGCGGTGAGGCTGTCTTTACTCTGGCGGTTGTAAAATTTCAAGGAGGGGGGGACTGGTATTCATGCATTAATGCAGTTCGTAATCTGCTCCGGTTTACCGGACGTGAAACCCCTCTTACTGTATCATTGAAAGAAAAAATAGTCCGACTGACCGATGATGATTTATTCTTATACCCTTTCATTTTTATCAACGGTCATGGCGACTTATTTTTCGATGCGGCAGAAACGAAACGATTGCGGTTATACTTATCACAGGGCGGCTTTCTTTTTTGTAATGATGATTACGGATTGGATACATTTTTCAGAAAAGAAATGAAAAAAGTATTTCCCGAACTGGATTTCATTGAATTGCCGGCTTCGCATGACATTTATCATTGCCGATATTCATTTCCTGAAGGGTTGATGAAGGTACATGAACATTATAAAGGGCCGCCGCATGGGTATGGTTTATTTTATGAAGGTCGAATGGTATGTTACTACACGTTCAATTCTGACATTGCTGACGGTTGGGAAAAAGAAAGCGTTCATAATGACCCGGAATCCGTACGAACAAAAGCACTGCAAATGGGTGTAAATGTTATTTATTACGCACTAACGCATTAAGGATATAGAATTATCATGTATAGTCACTGGTACTGGGCGCCCGGAAAATGGCGCCGAACAGCACTTTCTTTACTTACATTTTTTTTAGCGCTGCTCATTCTTTATGTGAGTATTCATTTTTCATCCCTCGGCAGCACTATTCAAGCCCGCTATCAGTCAAAAAACGTTTTTAAATTAAACTCATATGAAATTAAAGAAGGCGATAGTTTATGGAAAATTGCCATTAGCAATAACCTGAGTCTTGATTCAATTCTCAGCTGCAATAAATTAAAGAATGCACATTATATTAGACCGAAACAGCATATATCACTTCCGAATATGCAGGGTGTACTATATACCATACAAGATGGTGATACCTTCGCCGATTTAGCGAAAGAGTTTGATATATCTCCCGAGTTTATTATTGCGGTAAATACACTGCCGCCCACTATTACTGAACAGGCACTTATCGGGCATGACATATTTATCCCCGGAGCACATTACTCCCTTGATAAAATGCTCAAAGAACTCGGATTACAGTTTTTAAAACCATGCCCGGGCAGAATCACTTCCGGATATGGGTGGCGTATTCATCCGATTACCGGCAAACGCTCATTACATCGCGGCATTGATATCGCCGGCTGGTATGGTGTTCCGATTAAAGCCTGTTATGACGGTCAAGTTGTCTTTACCGGAGTACGCGGAAACTACGGCTATTGTATTATTATTCGGCATAATAGTGAGTATTCTACTTTATACGGACACTGCAGTAAAATTGCGGTTAACCGCGGTGCATTTGTATCACAAGGAGATATCATCGGTTATGTCGGCAGCAGCGGACGCACAACCGGTCCGCATCTGCATTTTGAAGTTCGTCGGAACGGGCGCTGCGTCAATCCATTTGCTGTAATGCACTTTGAATAAAATAAATATTTTAAGGATAAAAAACATGGTAAAAGAAAAAATCAATCGAAAACGCATTGACAAACATAATTTGGTCAATGTTATGGAACCGAATTTACTCAGAGATACATTCCCGTACAGTGAGACACCTCGTTTGTATTTCGATAACGTTATTGTCCCGATGAATATGCCGGAAAAAATCTGGATAACGGACACAACCTTTCGAGACGGACAACAAGCTCGTCCGCCTTTTTCAGTGAAGCAAATTGTTGATGTATATGATATGCTTTCACGACTTGATGGCGGATCGGGAATTATTCGGCAAAGTGAGTTTTTCCTATACAGCGATAAAGATCGGCAAGCCGTACGTGAATGTCAGGAACTCGGTCATTTATTCCCTGAAATAACCGGATGGATTCGTGCGGTCAAATCAGATTTCCAGCTGGTCAAACAAATGGAATTAAAAGAAACCGGTATTCTAACATCCGCCTCAGATTATCATATCTTTTTAAAATTAAAAAGTAATCGCGCTGAAATACTCGATCGATATCTTGGCATCGTCAAGGAAGCATTAAGCGTCGGTGTAAAACCACGCTGTCATTTTGAAGATATTACCCGTGCTGATATATATGGTTTTGTATTGCCGTTTGCACAAGAATTAATGAAACTTCGTGATGAAAGCAATATTGATATTAAAATTCGGCTTTGCGATACCATGGGGTACGGCGATCCAAATCCAACTTCAACCCTGCCCCGTTCAGTACCAAAACTGATGCATACGATCATTACGGAAGGCGGCGTACCTTCAGAGCTGCTTGAATGGCATGGTCATAATGATTTTCATAAAGTTCATGCCAATAGCGTCGCTGCATGGCTGTACGGATGCAGTGCCATCAACGGGTCATTATTCGGCACCGGTGAACGAACCGGAAACTCACCTATTGAGTCTCTTGTTTTTGAATATATGGCAATCAAAGGCCAGCACCCAAAATTAGATACAACCGTTATTACCGATATGGCGTATTATTTCTCAAAAAAGATAAACTTTCCGATACCCTCAAACTATCCGTTTGTCGGAAGAAACTTCAATATTACCCGTGCCGGTATTCATGCAGATGGTGTTATTAAAAACGAAGAGATATATAATATTTTCGATACGAATAAATACCTAAAACGTCCGATTGGCGTTCTTATCACGGATAAGTCCGGTGTTGCCGGAATCGCATGGTGGCTGAATGCACAATTGAATGTCTCCGCCAAAGATAAAATTGATAAACATCATCCCGGCGTTAAAAAGATTTACGAATGGACTATGGACCAATATGAATACGGCAGAACAACCGGTATATCTGATGAGGAAATGACATGGTTAGCACGAAAGTTTTTGCCTGAATATTTTGAAAGTGATTTCGATCGACTGAAGGAAAAGGTCTATAAGGTTTCAGAAGAAATCATCAAAGAGCTTCAGGCGAATAAAGAAATTCGTTCGCATAATGAGAAACGTATTGAGGAAATTTTATTTAATACCATCAATACGAATCCCTTTATTCAGTTAATTATGCTGACCGATACTGAAGGGCGGCGCATTGTGCATAATATCACTTTGGTTCGTGATAAAGATAAATATTTGAGCTTTACGAAAGCTGACTTTACTTCCTGTGATTGGTTTAAAGCACCGCTGAATGACGGGAAGATGCATGTTACTGATTTATATGTCTCACGATTCACCGGCAGATTATGTATTACCGTCTCAGCACCCATTTGGGATAAAAATGATGACGTTATCAGAATCATTGCATTTGATGTGAAATTTGAGGATGCTATCAAATTATAGCATGCAGCGATTATATTCAATAAGTACACTCTCGCATACAAGGATTTTTCATGATTAACGACGTATATTCACAACTGGTTTCTCGTATTGATACCATTCGGCAGCACATACAACAACCGCTGACCTATGCGGAAAAGATACTCTATGCCCACACCTTTGATATATCCGATACAACATGCTACAAACGCGGTGAGGCATATATTAATCTGAAACCTGATCGTGTTGCCATGCAGGATGCAACCGCACAAATGGCACTCCTTCAGTTTATTTTAACCGGAAAAAATACTGTCAGTATCCCGTCAAGTGTACATTGTGATCATCTCATTAAAGCATGCTGTAATGCTCAAACCGATTTAAATACCGCATTACATGACAATAAAGAGATCTATGATTTCCTCGCTTCAGTATGTCAAAAATATGGAATAGACTTCTGGAAACCCGGTGCCGGAATCATTCATCAGATTGTTCTTGAAAACTATGCCTTTCCGGGCGGCATGATGATAGGCACTGATTCTCATACACCCAATGCCGGCGGGCTGGCGATGGGAGCTATTGGTGTCGGCGGAGCGGATGCTGTTGATGTAATGGTCGGAATACCATGGGAATTAAAGTTTCCAAAAGTCATGGGCATTAAGCTTATCGGGCAATTAAGCGGCTGGGCATCAGCAAAGGATATTATCCTGCACCTTACCGGCATTCTATCAGTAAAAGGCGCAACCGGATATATTCTTGAATATTTCGGCAAGGGAACAGCAACACTCTCAGCAACCGGAAAAGCAACTATTTGCAATATGGGAACTGAAGTCGGCGCAACAACATCACTCTTCCCCTTCGATGAAAGCATCGCTGCTTTTCTTGCAGCAACTCATCGGAAAGACATTGCTGATGCAGCACGAAATAATGCAGCATATTTACGCGCCGATGATGCTGTATATGCATACCCTGAAAAGCATTATGACACTATACTGGAAATTAATTTATCAGATATAACGCCGTATATTAATGGGCCATTTACTCCTGATCGCGCATGGGCACTCGGCTCATTAAAAGACGCTGTTAAAGAAAATGACTTTCCTGAACGTATTGCAGTTGGCTTAATCGGCTCATGTACAAATTCTTCGTATGAAGATCTTTCCCGCATCGCTTCACTTGCACAACAAGCTAATATAAAAAATATTCCGCTTAATGCTGAATTGCTGATTACACCGGGATCATCACTAGTCAACGATACCGCTGCACGTGACGGTCTGTTGGCATTATTAGAAAAAAACGGTGCGCAGATAATGGCAAATGCCTGCGGTCCCTGTATTGGTCAATGGAATCGTACAACAGATGACCCTGAGCAGAAAAACACTATTGTTCATTCGTATAATCGCAATTTCAGAAAACGCGCTGACGGCAATCCAAATACATATGCTTTTGTTGCTTCACCTGATATGGTCATGGCACTCACCTTAGCCGGCAGACTTGATTTTAATCCTATAACGGATCCGCTCACTGACAGAGACGGCAATGCCGTCATGCTTGAACCTCCGGTTGGTGATATACTCCCACAAAACGGTTTTATTGCATCCGCTGATAACTGTATTCTGCCTAATAACAATAATAATGATTATGCAATTACCGTCTCTCCGCATTCAGAACGCCTACAGCTGCTTACCCCATTTCCTGCATGGGATGGTTCAAATATACACGATGCCGTTTTACTGATTAAAATAAAAGGGAAATGCACAACCGACCATATTTCACCAGCCGGTCCATGGCTGAAATACCGCGGACATCTTGATGCCATTTCGAATAATCTTTTAATCGGCGCTGAAAACTCGTTTAATGGAAAAACAAATACGATTAAAAATCGTCTTTCAGGAAGCTATGATTCCGTACCCGCTGTAGCACGTGCATATAAAAAAGAAGGATTGCACAGTGTTATTATCGGTGATGAAAACTACGGTGAAGGCTCATCACGGGAGCATGCGGCAATGGAACCACGACATTTAGGTGTTGCCGTTGTCATTGCAAAATCATTTGCTCGTATTCATGAAACAAATTTAAAAAAACAAGGAGTTCTTGCTCTTACCTTTAAAAATCCTGAAGAATATAACAGTATTCTTGAGGACGACACTTTCTCATTTGCACTACAGAACTTTAACCCTGATAATCCGGTTACCATGACGGTATACCATGCCGATGGTTCAAAAAACACTATGATTCTTCATCATACGTATAGTGCCATTCAAATAGCATGGTTTAAAGCCGGCAGTGCACTTAATTACATTCGAACGATAACGGAGTAGACACTATGCAATATAATACTATTACGATCCCATCTGACGGAGAAAAAATCACCGTTCAAGATACTATACTAACAATACCGAACAATCCTATTATCCCATTTATTGAGGGAGACGGTATTGGCGTTGATATCACCCCTGCAATGCAGTTTGTTATTAATGCTGCCGTTAAAAAAGCATATCATAATAAACGCACTATCCATTGGATGGAAATATATGCCGGCGATAAAGCATATAAAAAGTATGGCACCTATATGCCGGATGACACAATTGCTGCAATAAAAGAATTTGTAATAGCAATAAAAGGCCCGCTGACAACACCTATTGGCGGGGGATTTCGGTCATTAAATGTACATCTTAGAAAAGTACTCGATTTATATGCATGTGTCCGCCCTATTACGTATATCCCCAACCTTCCTTCACCGGTTAAGCATCCCGAAAAAGTAAATATGGTTATTTATCGAGAAAACACTGAAGATGTATACTCAGGTATCGAATGGGAATCAAATTCTCCTGAAGCAAAAAAAATAATTGAATTTATTAAAAAAGAATTCGGCGACAGCATTCATCCTGAATCCGGTATCGGTATTAAACCAATAAGCCCCTTTGGAACAAAACGTCTTGTCGCTGCGGCAATCCGTCATGCACATGAACATAACTATCCGTCAGTTACCCTCGTCCATAAAGGCAATATCATGAAATACACTGAAGGGGCATTTAAGCAATGGGGGTATGAATGCGCACAGGAACAGTTCTCTGATATAACCATTACTGAAGATGAGCTTATAAATACATATAATGGCGTACAACCCGAAGGAAAAATTGTTATTAAAGATCGTATTGCGGATAATATGCTTCAGCAAATTTTAACTCGTCCTGAAAACTATGCCGTTCTGGCATTACCTAATCTTAACGGTGATTATATTTCAGATGCTCTTGCAGCGCAGATCGGCGGGCTTGGACTTGCTCCCGGTGCAAATATCGGCACCAGCACAGCGCTTTTTGAAGCAACACACGGTACTGCACCGAAACATGCAGGAAAAGACACCATCAATCCTTCTTCTTTAATACTTTCAGCAGTCATGATGCTCGAATATATGCATTGGAATGAAGCGGCACAGTTAATACAAAAAGGCATTCAAGATACCATAGCAGCCCGCCAGGTAACCTATGATCTCGCACAACATATGAATGTCGATCCGATCGCCTGCTCGGCATATGCGCGCGCTATTGTTGAACATTTTTAATGCAGTAATAGTATTAAAAGCTGATTATATATAATAGACTGCTTATTGTAATCACTCAGCTATTGATATTCAGTATATAAAAGGTATGTATACTAATGATATTTTAGTAATTAATATCTATAAATACAGTGCGGTTACTGTTCCTTCAGCATTATTTTATGATATAATTTAATTGCGCCTATTGGTGATCCGTCAAAAACAAGTTTCCCATGATGCAAAACGATAACACGGCTGCAAAACTTTTTCACCGCATCAAGATCATGTGAAACAAAAACAATCGTTTTCCCTTGTTTCTTAAATTTTTTAATACGCTGATAACTTTTCTCACGAAAATTAACATCCCCCACTGCCAATACTTCATCAATAATTAAAATATCAGGGTTCACTTCCGTTGCAACAGCAAAACCAAGCTTAATTTTCATGCCGCTTGAATATGCTTTTAACGGCACATCAATGAATTCCTGCAGTCCGGTAAAATCAATAATTGCATCAATTTTTTCGTCCATCTCTTTTCTGCTCATACCAAGTAATGCACCATTAAGATACGCATTTTCACGTCCCGTCAAATCATCGTCAAATCCGGCGTTCAGTTCAATAATAGGAGCAATTTTCCCATTCACGGAAACGCTTCCTTCTATTGGTTCAAATATACCTGAAATGACTTTTAAAATGGTCGATTTTCCGGCGCCGTTATGACCGATAATTCCAATTGTCTCTCCGAACGGCACTTTAAATGAAACCCCATCTAATGCAACAAACTTTCTCTGCGTCAGTATGGAGCGTCCTTTGAGCAGCTCGATAAAAAGCATTTTGATACTCGGCAGCCCTTGTGTAAATAAAGAGAACTCTATTTTAACATTATTTATTGTAATTGCTGTTTTTTTCACCATTACCCCATTATAATAAATATGGTATCTTACGTTTCAGTAATGCAAACGTTAATAATCCGAATATAAACGTCAGAACACTGAGACTAATTATCGTAATCAGCTCATGTATTGTTATTGCTTCATTAAAAAATATTGATTTCTGAAAAACAACAAATAAATGATATAACGGATTTAACTGAACATATTTTGACAGTTTCCCGCTACTGTCAGCAACCCATTTATAACTCCATAAAATTGGTGACCCGTAAAAAAGCATTGGAATGCCAACTTCAATTAAATACGGCAAATCCCTCAAATAGACAGAGACAACTGAAACGAATAAACATACTCCCATAGTGAAAATAAACACACATGCCATTAACGGAAGGGCATAGAGCATACTCCATTGCAGTTTAAATTCACCATTGGAATGAAGATACGTAAACAACAAAATTAATGCCATCGGCACAAGGGAAAATATATAATGCATGAGTTCCGTAAGCACACTCGTGAGCGGAAATACTGTTTTCGGCACATATACCTTATGAATAAGCATATGATTATTCACTAATGATTGTGAAGCGCCGACAATGGCTTTTGAAAAGAACATCCATGGAAAAAGTGTTGATAACAGCATTATATGGAAATTTTCACCCCGTCCGGGAATAAAAATATAGGTAAACACAACGGTGTATATTATCATCATGATAAGCGGATTTAAAAATGACCATATAAATCCAATAGCAGAGCGTTTATACTTTTTCTTAATATTCCGCTGAACCATACTGATAATCAAATCGCGGTATTTAAATGTATCGGTAAATATTCCAAGCATACTATTTTTTAAACCATTGTTGTTTTGATATACATACGATTATTAATATAATTGTCTATCCGTATTGGGAAGCTGTCCCGACTATACTTTGAGAGAGCATAATAACGTATATTTTACCCCCGTCAAGAAAATACTTATACCGATTTAATAGCCTTCTCCGTATAAGGAGCACACGATTGCATACAATACACCGTCATGCCGATAACCAGCCATATTGCTAATGCATTCTCATCATCAATAAAATAGCATTGTCCTAAACTCATTATACAATGAGCAATAATTGCACTTACGCCGGAAATAAGAAAAAATGATTGTTTTCGTATCGCTGTATTCTTTGATTTAACCGATATGCTGAATAACTGTATCCCTTTCCAAATAAATGCCGTTAACAACCATACATAACTGATAAAACCAAGTATACCGCCAATCAGCCAACTATTTAAAAAATCATTATGCGGGTGATGAAAAAGACGCAAGTAATCATTATTCAGGTCGGTCGTAATCCGAATATATTTTACGTACTCGGTATCTCCGTTGAGTCCGGCAACAATTTTAAAAAATGCAGTTGTTGGATCACTGCGCCGTGCTTGTGTGAAATAATTCCAATAATTCTTAATATGATGAGCACTGCCAATACCGCAAATAGGATTATCGCGAATCATCCCCATTGCACCACGCCAAATATACTGACGTTCACCGGAACGTGCTTCCTGAAAAACGGTATTAATATGATCGCGTAATGGCACTATTAATGCAAATAACAACAACACAATAATAAGAATGACGATTATTATAAATCGAAATCGTTTATCCGTAAGAAATCCAAGTGCAGTAAATCCGGCTAAAAAGCCTAACCACGCACTGCGTGAAAACGAGGCAATAACACCGCATGATCCGATAATACCGGCGCATAACAGCAGAATACGTTGTTTTCGTGAAAATCCTGATAATAGAGCGCCGCCAAGAAAAAGCGATGCCAAAGCAAGCGAACCGCCATAGGTAAGATGTAAATCAAACGTCCCGTGCGCTTGAAATAATTGCAGCGATTCCGATACTGATATTGCCGCAAGACGGCGGTAATGAACAATGTCAATGCCGGTAAACATTTGTATAACACCAAATGCACCGGCAATAATGACTGCAATTGCCCATACTGAGACTAATTGAGAAAATAATTTCTTGTCTAATGTCGAAGGCACTATAAAGACAATGACTGATAATAATAAAAATCTATTTTCATATAATGATTCAAACGGATATTCCGCACATAATGATGAAATAACCGCTGCACCAATGAAGACTAATAACGGTATTGTAATAACTGACCGCTTTATTTTAACCTGTCCGGTAAAAAACACCCGCCCCAGCCACGCAAATAAAGCAATCCCGAGTCCGATTTCTGCAAATGACACGGAAAACGGAACGGTTGCTACTAAACAGAATAAACCGGCAATGGTAGTATTTTTAAGAATAGCATCAACTTTTTTTTCAGGATTAATAAGCATTGTCATATTCATTGAAAATATCATTATTGAATCACCGCTGCCTCATTGCAATACATACCTCGTATAAGTATATTCACTGTTTTGTAACTGTATAGTCTTTTATCAGCAATTATATATATAATAATTTTCTTATTATTTCCATTATTAAATCAATTCAAGTTTGACAGAGAATATTTCACACGATACAATCATTGCATGCTTATATTTATAACCGGTATCAGCGGCAGCGGAAAACAACAATATATTAATGAAGTACAGGATATTGCCCGCGACAAAGGTCAAACTCTCGATATTTATCATCTTGGTGATACAATGTATCATGCAGCTGCTGAAATCGGACATCCGATAACTGATGGGAGAATTCTCGACGTCGGTCCACCATTGCTTGACTACCTACGAACTATTGCAATAAAAGATATTATGCTGAAAATGAATCCGAATAATATCAATATTATTCTTACCGCATCATGCTTTCGCTGGAATAAGTTTCTCATGCGGGCATTTGACGTCAGTCAACTGCAGGAACTAAAACCTGATATATATATTACTATTATTGATAATATTAAGTCTGTTCACGAACGACAACAAAACTCACCGCAGTGGCGCGGCAAACTTGAACCATTTGAAGTGCTGTTATGGCGTGATGAAGAGATCTTTGTTTCTCAAACGCTGGCACAGTTCCAACGAAAACCGCATTATGTTATATCAAAAAATGAATCTGCGAAAACATTATTTAATCTTATCTTTAACCAATATATGCATAAAATGTACTTAAGTTACCCTATCACCAATATTGAAAAAACCAAGCCGGAATTCTTTACCGATTTACAGCATATTGGTGATGTATTAAGAAAAAGTTTTATTGTTTTTGATCCGTTAACCATTAAGGATTTAGACCCTGCATTCACTTTAAAAAATCTGGATAGAAAGTTTATTGAAGACGATACCGTTATTCGTGATTATACCTTCATCACACAAAGTGATTTTGTCGTTGTTATTTATCCGGTCAATGAACGTAGTCTTGGTGTTGCTGCTGAAATGCGTCTGGCAAAAACACTCGGAAAAAAAGTGTATGCCTATATAGAAGAAGGCAGTCCTTTCGGTATTGAGTTTTATGATAAAGCATTCAACACCCTTGATGATTTATTTGAATTTTTGTCTGCATCATACGGTGTTCGATTAGCATATAACGATAGTATTAATCAACGATAATGAAGACAGTATTCTTTGCATTAATTAAAAAACTAACCCCGTATACTCACCTCCTTTTCCTGTGTGTTAATATTATTTTTTTCTGTATCATAAATACCGGTATGGCTAATACCGTATCGTTGTATGTCGGACCGGGATATGGAAATCAACCCGAATGGGACAAACGGCAGGAAAATGACATACAATTCATACAGGAAATCTGGAAAACAAATACGCGCTCTTTCAATCCGGCAGCAATACATACATCTTCGGAATCATTACATACTTTTCTTGCCGTTGAATTTGATTATCATATATCACTGCAAAAAAAACACTTCATAACTATCGGACTTGCAGGAAAAAGATATAAAAAAACTTCATTTTCATACAGCCATGATGCATGGTGGGACGGTGTTTATAAAGATTTTCTCGTTCTTGATTTTTATGTTACACAAATGAGCATTCCCATAGGACTGGGAATGACGTTCCCCGTATCCGATACATGGAAACTTGAGTGTGAAACAAGCGCATTGATATCACGTACAACAGTATGGTTAACCGCATTTGAAGATTCACGTCAGGGTATTGCCTATTCTCAGGTTGACCAAAAAGGACATGCGTATGCGGTATCCGGAAGAATACGTATCGGCGCGGAATATATCATCTCACCCATTCTTAATTTTAATTGCGGAGTGCTTGGAGAAATAGGCACGGTTTCCGGTTTTAAAGGATTTGGTTTTACACATCAGGAGGTTGTTTTATATTCTTACGAACAAAAAAGCCCCGTTTCCGACACCTATTATTATCATTGGAAATGGGTTGATGCGCAGCAATTAACAGTACTGGAAAATACCGCTGCTGTACGAAATATCACACCGGTATCATTCTCATTATCAGCCGTACTGCTTTACTGCGGAGTCAGTATTCCTTTTTAAGGCTGTTGTTTTTTCTTATCTCGTGTAATAAATGCATATGCATTATGATTATGAATGCTTTCAAAGTTTTCAACTGAAACAGAAAACCGATCAATACGATTATCGTTCATCAGGCGTACCGACACTTCACGGGCAATATCTTCAACAAAACGCGGATGGTCATAGGCGTAATCGGTTACAAACTTTTCATCCGCACGTTTCAGCAGCGCATATACTTCAGCAGAGCCGCATTGTTCGGCATATGCAATTAATTCTTCAATCCATACCAATGAATTTAAACATGCTGATATAGTAACAATACTTCGTTGATTATGGGCACCGTGCTCGCTCATTTCTCGTGAACAGGGACATAATGAGGTAACCGGAACATCAACGGTTAATGTCGTTTCCGATATATTATTTGAATCAATACCGGCAACTAATCGACAATTATAATCAAGCAATGCCGGTGATTGTGTAACCGGTGCTTTCTTTTCGATAAAATACGGAAAATGCAATTCAACATGCGCACTCTTTGAATTCAATTTTGCTTTTATATAAAGCAGCAACTCAGATATAGCGTGAATATCAATTGTACGTTGATACTGATTTAACACTTCAATAAATCGACTCATATGCGTACCTTTAAACTCATGCGGTAAATCAACATACATATTTATAGTCGCAACGGTTGACTGCTGATGATAATTTTTATCCATCAGCGTTATCGGATAACTCAGCCCGCGTATCCCGACTTTATCAATCGGAATGTTACGGGTATCTTTACTGTTTTGAACATCCGCAAGGCAGTGTTTCTTATTTTTATGATGCGGCATACTCTCCCTTATCTTTCTGTAAACATATTGTTGAAATTTTAAACATAATACTGGAAAATGAAAGCACTTTCAACTATAGTATCATGTATATATGAAAGCATATACACTGTCGTTACAAAACGTTAACCCGACACTTTGCTGCACGACATTTACTATTACGCTTCCCAATACTTCTAAATCACGATCATTATTAGAATCCATCACCCCGAAAGATAAAATATACCTTTCAGTCATAACACTCGGAAAAGTGTACGGTATTTTTCAGCTCCTCGCATTCCGTTCCGTCAGTATAAAAAAACAACTGCTTGTAACATTGAAACCGGTTAAATATTTCCGGCGCGGACTGCCGTTTACGGTTATAACGCACCGTCATCCTGAATATAATACCTTTAAGACCACACAACAAATACAATCGCGGCACTATGATATACTAAAATCATTACTGTCCGAAATTAATTATTCCGTCCGACAAGCAAACATATGGACTATAAAATACTTTAATGGAAAACTGTATCATATTTTAACCCGTACCTCCCCGATAACCTCAATTTATGAAGCATCAAGAAAAATATCATCCGATACCATTACAACGCTGCATTCACTCCATACTGATTTAATAATACGTATCAGTACCGGCAATTATGCAATCGAAAATTTATTACAAACAATCGGTAGCCTAATGATGAAAGAATTACTGCCGCAGGATCCGATATTCTATGATGAATTACTAAGTAATGAATACTGCGCCATCAACGCTGATACCGCATTGCTTGAACTTCCATGGCATCTGAGTGGAGAGCAGCCGCTTGCATTATCATTACGGCTTGGACTGCTGCCAACTATTCGCCGTAAACCGTCGCTTGAATCACTTGCCCCGCATCATAACAACACTATCGTCTGCACAGGCGGTGAAAACACCGCTGTTGTTGATGAAGCGCGCGCGATTACCGACATCCTTTCTCATTACAACAAACCGAATCAGATCCTCCGCAATCCGACACAATTCAATAGAAGTGAATTATTAATGCGATTGAATAATGCTGATATCGTCCATTATGCCGGGCATGGCACCGTTAATAAAAAAACAACACTGGTCTGGAAAATTGGTCAGCGGGGGTTTCCGTTAACGGCATTTGCCGGACTCCCTTCAGCACCGACAATATTATTCTCAAACGCCTGCACGACATTACCGGCATTCGCATCAAAAGCACTGACTACGACTGCGCAATTGCTTATGGAAAACGGGTGCGCTGCGTTTATCAGTATCATCGGCATGCTCCCTGAACCGGTAAAACAGGATTTTGTAACAACTTTTTATAGAATACTCTTACAACGAAAACTGCCCGGACTGGCATACAGCAAAGCTTGTGAAGCACTTGCGGAGAAGGGAAATCCCACATGGCTCTTATATCGTTTTTTCGGTGATCCGGCAGCACGCATCGTCTGGTAAGGTTGCCATAATGCCGATTATAGTGTACAAAGAATACCATGTATATTAGCGATACAGAAATTAAACAGCTTGTTCAAACATTTAATAATGGCTCGGATGAACTCAAAAGCGTTCTCATTGAAAAACTCTCGCCCTATATTTATTCTTTTCCAATGCGGGTTTACCATATGGATGAAGATACTGCAGGTGATTTTTATGTATACATCATTGAGCACTTTGAAGAAATGATTGCACGCTATATCCCCATGAAAGCCCAATTTATTACCTGGTTTACGGTCTGTTTAAGAAATCGCATGCGTAATTGGCAGCGATTGCATTATGAATCATCACAAGAATATATTTTTGACGAACAGACACTTAATTATATTGCTGCCGGCAAACCAAGCGCACATACTGACAATACACCGGTTCTTAATGCTGCTGATACAATCTCTGTTTCACCGGTACAACAGGCAATTACTGCATTACCCCCTCTTGAACGAATTTGCCTTCGTCTGCAATACTATTCAATTGAACAATCAGATATCGAAACCATCGCAGAACTTAACAATCAATCAATTCAAGAGGTTATTACGACGATCAATCACATGACCGAACAAAGTGATTCTGCTCTTGAACATTATAATATACTTCGCGATCGTTTAAATACCGCATTTTACCGATTGCAGAAAACAAAAACAGAAATCTATACATGCAGCGATACATTAAGAACCGCTCATATCACCGGTTTACCACAAACAGAAACTGCAGCACTTGAGAAAAACATTTGCCGCCTTGAACTGCGTATTGAGAAAAGGCGCAAACAGATCACACTGCTTTTAAAAAAATTGCTGAAGCTTTCCCGAAAATATTCAATCAGTGATATTGCCCGTTTATTAAATATCAAAGAAAATACCGTTTCACAGCATTTATCACGCGCACGTAAGCATTTAGTATCATATCTTCAGAATAATGAAGGAGCTGTACTCATATGACCTATTCTCTTGATACTGTTATCCGTATCCTTTTTGACGGAACACAAAAAGAAATTATGAGACTTAAAAAACAATCAGCTGCTGATAAAAATCTGCAAACACTTATAAAAACAATAACAACCCTTCAAACAGCCCTCATTTCCGATGCTGCTTTGTCAGTCAGCACTAAACATCTCTCAGCTGATGAAGAAATACTGCTCGCAAATTACTACGATAAAACACTCTCACCGGAAGAATGCACGATCGTTGAAAATAAACTCACCCATGATTACACGTTTTTATCTGCATATATCGCACTGCGCGCTGATATGCATTCAATGAGCAAAAAACCTGCACCGCTTCCAAAGAGTATCCGACATACTAATAAACCGCTTAAACCGGTATCGCTGGTACTGCAAAACACCCTCAGAGGACTTGTTTTACTGAAAACATCAATCCCAAATCCGATTTTAACACTCGCCCCACAGGTTCGCACAACGGAAGAAAAACAAACACTGCGGAAAATATCATTTCTGAATAACGGCTGGTCAATAAGCATTGAACCCTCCGGCAGACAGACCGTACGTATTTCATTACATAATAATACCGTGTCTCTCCCATGCACCATCAGTTTGTATGCAGATACTATTCTTCAAGAAGAAGCCCATATTACTGCAGTACCGTTTGTCTTCAGTGCAGTACCGGTTCATTCAAAATATGAAATTCGTATTAATAATAATGTTTGCTGCACTATTGCATTCAATGAACAATAATTCGGAGTTGGTATTATGAAATGGGGTGATTGGATTATCATCATAGCCGTTCTTGCTTGTGCTGCAGGATTATTCATTTATCGCCCGATCAGTCGCAATGAATCTCGGTCTGTATACATTCATTGTAAAAACCACCCTGCAGTGATTGTTCCGCTGAACGCTCAGACAAATATTACCTTTACCAATAACCGCAATCATATCACCGTTTGTATAGTTTCTAATTATGCCTATATCAGCGAATCAACATGCCCGCTGCAATTATGTGTTAAAAAAGGACGTATTGCTGAACCCGGCGAATCAATTATCTGTATACCGAATGCAGCAATTATTGCCGTGAAAGGAACACCTTCTTCAGCAATGAAGACAGATGCAACATGCGAGTAACAATTCGTGAACAAATTGAACAAAGCAACGGTATTGCACGAGACGTGCATTTTGCCTATTTTCTTGCATTAGCCGTTGTTATCGGTTTTATTGAATCAATGATACCCATTCTGCCGGTCTTACCATGGCTGCGAATCGGCATTTCACATGCAATAACAGTGTATATTATTATTACCATGGGATTTCGACGTGCTTTTGCAATATCATTATTACGATTAATTATCGTTGCGGTATTGCGTGGTTCTATTCTATCAGGGGGATTTATACTCGGATGCGGCGGGAGTATTATTGCCGTATGCTGTATGGGAATAATCAGTCTTTTACGAAACAATGTCAGTGCTGTCGGTATCAGCGTCACTGGTGCGGTTACATTTAATATTATGCAACTTCTGCTTGCTCGATATATATTGGGACTTGCGCCGCTGATTTTTGAACTGATGCCGTTATTAATTCTGATAGGAACCGGCACCGGTATTATTACCGGTATTATTACACAATGGTTGCTATTATTATGAACCTGCTGAAAATATTTCCACAAAAAATACAATTACCGCAATAATACAAGTATATAATGAAAAATACACAAGTTTTGCTTTTTTAATAAGCGGGAGCAACAATCGTATAGCGAAAACACCGCTTATCGCAGCAATCGCGGTACCGATAACGACTCCCAGAATATCAGCTGAAGCAATCTTCATTGTCTCAGAACCACTCAGGAACGGCATAACAAATTCATAGAGCCCGCCGGCAAGTATGACCGGAATCGCCATAAAAAATGCAAACTTTGCTGATTCGTCCCGACGTGCACCAATAAATAACAGCACCGCAATCGTTACCCCCGAACGCGATAAGCCGGGAAGAACTGCAAATCCTTGAGCAATCCCGACAAGAACTAAAAGCCCTAATGGAATATCAACAATAAACTTATTTGTTTTTTCAACAGTATCAGATAAAAATAATATCAACGAAGTAAACAGCAACATTCCGGCAACAAGAAAACTTGAATTGAAAAGAGTGTCTTCATATAAGGATACAAATCCGGCTATAATAAACGTCGGAATACTAACGATGATAATCAGCCATACCCACCGAACATCACTCTGTGTCCAATCAAGCGGCATTTTAATGAAAGCTTTAAGCATTCGCGATAAATCATCCCAAAAGTAAATAATAATAGCAATCGTTGTGCCAACATGTAATGCGACAATAACCGGAACGGAAATCGTCGGCCAATGAAACAATGTTTTCAGCAATGTTAAATGACCTGATGATGATACCGGGAAAAATTCAGTTATTCCCTGAATAAAACCGGCAATACTTACTCTGATAATTTCCACAATCCCTGACCCTGTTGCCGCAGCATCGGCCGTTGCCATACTATTAGAAATATGTTCTTGCATTAATGTTTGTACAATCACTGACATTGAATATTTTTCCTTTTATTGATATAATTTTTTCGGCAATTTATTGCAGCCGAAATGTAATTGGTGCAGTATATCCTTGTATATCAGGCGAGCCTGCCGGTCGCGCAGTGATACGATATTCCATCGCCCATGCGGTTGCATTCCGATCAAACTCCAAATATCCGCTTGAATATCCCGGTTTTACTGTTGCAAAAACCGCACGCCCCGAAGCATCAAACGTTACCATAATAACAACCTCACCTTCAATCCCCCGTGCTTTCAGTGCCGGCGGATATACCGGCTGACCGGATGGTTCTGCCGTTAATCCTAATTCAGCAATATTTTGCACCGGTCCGTGCTGATATACAGCGGTATCGTGTTCTTCTGTTTCTGCCGGAGCGCTTTCATCATCACCCGTTGCAAATAAGTCCAGAATTGGTTCTTCTGTTTCCGTACCTTCAATTGCCTGTATATTACTCCCCTCCGTTGTTTCAGGAATATATGCTTCATCACTCTCTCCGCGATCAAGGGCAGCATCGTCATGCAGCGGCGAAGAATGCGCTGTCGCCGATTTTTTATTCTTTCGCTTCGGTTTCGGTTTTGATTTTTCCCGAGCGGCTTGTTCACGCTGTAATGATTCTGCTTTCTCTTTTTTAACTTTTGTCTGCATCACACGATCAGCAATCTCGGGAGCAATCCGTTCTTTATTGAACTCAAGTGTTATTTCCGTTACATGCTCTTTTTCAATTTCCATGGGCAGGGCAATCTGTAACAAATAGCCGCATGCCAGTATTCCGACATGAATAAGTACACTTATGAGTATCGTTTTCGGCAAGGTCATACCCTTGCGCTGCTGTTCCTGCTCTTCAATTTCTTTTAATGCTTCAATATCCGCATCAAAGTTTTCAAGTATACTCATAACACTTCCACCGGTTTCGGTATATTAATATATACTTTGCTGTTCAAGTTTCTCAACTGCAATATGCACGCCATCTGCACCGACCAGACGACATACATCCATAACATCAATTAATTCCTGTGTTTTCGCTGCACCATCAGAGCGTATAACGATAAAACGTTCGTTTTCCGCATTCATTGCATAGGTTAATTTTTGTGCTAATGAGGTCATTGTAACCGCTTCATCGTTAATAAACATTGAACCATCTTCCATTATTGAAATGACAATATCTTTAGACGGCTGCGCATCCGCGCTTTGTGATTCCGGCAAGTTTATTTGTATACTTGTCGCAACAACATAGATTGATGAAACGGCAAGAAAAATAACCAGCAGAAAAACAACATCAATCATCGGTGTATTATCCAGTTCTGTTTCATTGTTCAAACGGCGTTTAAATTTCATAAGCCGATCCTATCTGTATCACTATTATTAAATATGCAAATCGCCGGATTCGCCGGCGCCGGCATGGGTGCTCACCACAGAAAGTAATTCCGCCGCTGCTGATTCCATCGTATGCACAAATAAATTAATTCGTGCGGTCAGTAAGTTATAAAATATCAGCAACGGTATTGCTACAATTAATCCGGTAAACGTGGTAATAAGAGCCGTTGATATACCGCCGGATAATGAAACCATGTTTACTCCCTGCGTCGCCATATTACCGAATAACTGAATCATCCCGATAATCGTTCCCAATAATCCAAACATCGGACTGATTTTGGCAAATAATGAAATCGTTCCCACGCCGCGTTCAAGTTTCGGCAGTTCGCTTGATGCGGCGTCCTCCATCATTTCTCGAATATCCCGCCGTTTTAATTTACGGTTCTCAATGCCGACTTTCAATAGATTTGCCACCGGTCCGCCTTCATTATTGCAAATCGCAACCGCTTCAACAATTCTATCCTGTTTTAAAGCAATTTTTATTTGCGTCAGTAATTTTTTCGTATTCGTGCGAATTTTTGAAAGAAAAAAAAGCCGCTCTAAAAATAACGCAACGCCGATTATTGATAAAATAAAAATTGCACCAATGATAATCCCGCCCCAATTGGTTTCAATAATCCATGACGGCGCTGCTGCAATTTCTCGGGTTTGTGCTGCAGCTTCCGCCCCGACCGCTGACGCCGTTTCACCGACTGCGGTCGCTGCCTGTAAAAACATCATACCGAGTGTCATAGTCTTTCCTCCAGCTTATAATTTTTTCGGTTGAAATGTATTCATCGAATACCGTATGCCAAGTTTCAATAAGAGCTGCGGTTCACTATAGCCGCCGCGGCGTGAATACCGTTCTGCCATAAGGTTATTTCCTTCTAAAAATAAATCCAACACCTTCCCGACAGTAACACTCATACGTGAATGCAATAATAAATGTTCAGTAATAGTACTGCTGTCTTCTGCCGGTAATAATGAATCAATCGTTATAGTATCCTGATATTCCAATCCGGTTTTCCATTGCCAGCCGCTGCGTGTATGGAATACTATCGACGGTTCAACGGCATGTTCCGGCTGATATGCCACGGACTCAAACGGCTGATTGATTGAGACCGGAGTATAATATATATACTGCACCGCACATTGAAACCATCCGGTTATATCCCATTTTATCATTGTTGTATAGCATATATCACTATATTTGCCATTCGTATACTGATATAATTCATGTACGGTTCCAATAAGCAGCGGCGCATTCTCACGATTATGATATGCAATTTCAGATGTTATATATACACGCCTGCCAAAATGCCACCGTATTTCACCACATGCCATAAATCCCACTTCAGGTGAAAGTTCAGCACTGTATTCAAAGCGCCCCGGTGTATTCATGTATAATTCTTTAAACTGCGGATATTCATAGTATCCTGAAACCAATGTACTGAACGCACATGATTTCCAAAAATAAATAAGCTCTAAACCGGGATAAAATATCGGCGCATAATAATTATTAAACGCGATAGAACCAAATAACCGCTGACGAAAACGCGGATATAATGAAAACCGTCCTTCTGCACCCATACAAGCAGCATTCACGGATCGTCCGTAATTTGTTCCTTGTGCATGACGATCAAATCGAAAATCAAACCATGATGAAAATGCATTAATATCTGACCAATCAATGGAATACTCCGCATGGGTATCGAATGCGGTATTAATTGAATCAACAGAATCATATATACCATCTAATTCATGTGCATTATATTCACTGCCGAAATCCCACTGTATATGACGCAGTGGTATAAATGAAAGAAAAGAATCCATCCCTATTTCAATACGATTAAAATCCATACGCTCATTAATAAACGTTTGATTATACTGCAGTCCGTGTTTTTGCTGATGCATCAGCATCCGCGTACCAACTGCCCATCGTTTGTTAAAATGATAAAAATAATCAAGTCGCAGATCACGGTTTCCCGATGATGAATTATTGACTACCCTTTCATTGGTCATAAAATTATTCATTTCAGCGTAATTCGCTTGAATAAGAATATCTGACTTTTTAATCTCCCTGAGCTGCTGCATTCCCACAATAACTTTAAAATGAATTGTATTATATAATCCAACTGCCGCTTCAACCGATGACCGCCCAAGTGCATTCCAATTATCATGTGCCGGGTTTGTTTTTTTTCCTGTCCCCTTAATTGCATGCGTATTAAGCACTTCATAATCATTGGATATCGGGGTATTAACCGTTGTTGTATATTCCGCTGAATCCTGCAATCCCAGTTTGTACGTATTTTCAGCTTCAACAACAACACCCGGCAAGTCAACACTCTCGCCGGCAAAGACAATACCTGCCAGGACGATAATAATATTAATACATATACGGTACTTCATTCTTCAAGCTCCACCCGTAATACTGCACTTTCTGCTTTGCGTGCCCATCGGCTTTCTGAAAAATCAGCAATGACTTTGTTATAATAAAACTTTGCCCGCCGCCGATCATTTTGACGCTCAAAACAATATGCGGTCCAGTATATACAACCGGGATGATATGTTGTCATCTTCGGATGATCTTTCACTACTTTCACATACCATTGAATTGCTTCAGAACACTTTCCTTGCTCACGTAATATTTCCGCTGTTTGAAACTGTGCAATAACGGTGTATTCATCAACATTTTTAGTGATCGTGTTTCTGAATTGTTCAAGCGCAGATGTATAATCACCACGCGTAAGCGCGTTTAACCCAAGATTGAGCAACGCACGCGCAGCAACGGCAGCATCCGATGAAGCAGTAAGTTCACGCCAAATCGGATCGGCCCGTTCATAGTTATTCTCTGCTTCATAACCGGTTACCACGTATAACTGCACCTGTTCCCGATACGGAGAATCCGTATATGTTTTCAAAAACGCTTCTCCTTGTGCAATAACATTCTTATATTGCTGCAATACCGCATAACATTTAATTGAAGAAAACGCTACATCCGCCATCAGCGGAGAATCTCTGAATCGTTGTTCAAACTTTTTAATTTCCGCTAATGCATTGTTATAGTTCTCAATCGCAATATAACTGCGAATGATACGTTCAGCAGCATCATCGGCAATATCCTGCTGAGGATAATTGTTTAAAATAAAATTAAACATTGATACCGCTTCAATATATTTACCGCTGTCATGATATTGTATGCCGAGATTATAAAACTGCTGTGCGGTAACACCGGTAACATCAGTACCGGCACAGCGTTTCAGCCATGGACGTGCTGCATCAAGATTATTTTCCATCATCAGTAAGTTCGCTAATTCACACGTCGCATGTGCTGCTTCGGGTGTATCAGGATAGGTATTATATACTGCAAGATACTGCTCTTCCGCCTGACGGAACTTTTTCATATTATAACTGCATTTTCCGGCAGAAAATAAGGCTTCCGGTGCCCGTTCATGTGAGGGGTATTCTTTTCCAAGCTGCTGAAATATCGTATGCGCATCGTTGAACTTTCGGTTATTAAAATAACACCAGCCAATATAGTATAATGCCTCAACCTTGTATGCACCATCAGGAAATTCCTGCCGATATTGTTTAAAATATGTTATTGCTTCAGTTTGATGTCTGCTTTTATATAAGACAAACCCCAAATAATACAATGCCTGAGAATAAACCGTTGCATGACGATATCGCGCTACCACTATTTTTAAATTCCCGACACCATCAGTGTATTCACCGATATTATACTGTGCAACCCCCAATGCATAATATGCATCAGGCACTAATCGTGAATCCGGATAGCGTTCAATTAATTCGTGAAACTGTACAATTGCATCAGCATACTGTTGTTGTGAAAAATAAACCCGCCCAATACCATTTAAAGCCCGATCGGTCCATTCAATACCGCCATCTCGATATACGAACTGATAATAGCGTAATGCGGTATCTGCATGACCTGTTTTCATTTCTGTTTCGCCAAGCCAAAAATGCGCTTCAATAAACCGCGGACCGCGAAGAATTTTCTGCCGGCACAATTCAAAATCCTTTTTTGCTTTTCCATATTCATGGACGGCATAGTATGCTTTTCCGCGATTCAAGAATGCTTCACTTTGCAGGTCAGGGTCATCAAATCTCGGATTTCGTAATAATTTCGTATACTCATTAATTGCCTGCTGATAATTTGTTAGTAATAGATATGAATGTGCAATTTGAAGATTGACCGTATTCACCATTGACGGATTGCGCTGACGCATTAATTCATCGAGCTCCAGCACCTTCGCCATTGATTCATGAGTAAGTAAAATTTCCCGCAGGAGAAAATAAATACGCGGGATGAGCGGATTCCCTTCGTTATGATCAAAGGCATATCGTAAACGCCGGCGGGCAGTAACGACATCGCCCTGTTCATACAGTACTTTGCCTTCAAGATAGTACACTTCAGGAATAAGCGCATGCTGCGGATACTGGAGCTTAAATTGTTCAAGTGCTTCAATTGCTTTTCCCCAGTCTTTCAGTTTAATAGAGCACTGTACATAATCAATGGTTGCCTGTGGCGCAAAAACAACACCCGGATACTCATTCATAACACGGGAATAATATTGCGCAGCAGTACGATAACGTGCATCCTTAAAGTGGATATCACCAATAGCATATACTATGCGTGCCGCCGATTCAGCAGAAGCCGCAGTATTCTCCGTATGCAGCAGCTCGGCAAGACAGCGTAATGCCGTTTCATTATCCCCCATACGGCGGTATGCTTCTGCTATTTGAAACTTTACTTCCGGAATAATCGGAGTGTTCGGAAACTTATTTGTTGTGATAACAAACCGTTCAAGCGCTTCCTGATTCCAGCCTAATGCCATATACGCAATGCCAATACTAAAATATGCGCGGGGAATATTCGGGTCATCAGGGTACGTATCAATCATGCGATCAAATTGCTTAATTGCTTTTTCATGCTTCTGCATATAATACAGACATTGACCAATCATATAACTGGATTTTGAACAAAACTCGCTTGAAGGGTAATCACGGTTTAAACGAATAAACGACGCTAATGCATGTTCATAATCCCCTTTTGAGAAAAAACATTGTGCGGAATAAAATTGAGCATTATCCGCTAAATCATGATCCGGCGCCGTGCGAACAATTTCACGAAACAACTGATACGACAAATCATATAATTGCTTGCTATAATAATCCCGCGCCGTTGAATACAATTCCTGTGTATCAGCAACCGTAACCGCCACACACAATAATACAAGCAGCACTATTAATGAGCAATACCATTTCATACGCTTGTTTCAAGCTCCGTTTTTTTTATTTTCTTTTTTGTTTCCCGCTTTTTTGACGATTGTTTCTTCTCTTTTGTTTTCTTTTTCTCGTGTTTTGCGAAAACAATCTTTTCATCATGAAGCGTTATATCAATACATGAACCATTTGAAAAATTGCCTTTTAACAATTCAACTGCCAGCGGGTCTTCGATATAACGTTGAATTTCCCGACGGAGCGGACGCACACCGTATTTTTTATTATACCCTTTGCTCAAAATATACTCTGCCGCTTCAGGAGAAATAGTTACCGTAATATTATTCTCACGCAACCGTTCCTGAAGTTCTTTAACCATAATCGTAAGAATTATTTTCTGATCGCCCCGATTCAGATGATGAAATACAACTACTTCATCCAAGCGGTTTAAAAACTCAGGATTAAATGATTTTTTTAATTCATTCGTAACCGCACTTTTAACATTATCAAATTCATCCTGCTCATCAGTTACCGCTACGAACCCGAATGCTTTATCAACATTGATCATGCGGGCGCCAATATTTGAAGTCATAATAATAATCGTATTTCTGAAATCAACAACATGCCCCAGATTATCGGACAACTGCCCTTCCTCAAGAACTTGCAGTAAAATATTAAAAACATCCGGGTGTGCCTTTTCAATCTCATCAAGTAAAATAACTGAATACGGTTTACGGCGAACTTTTTCCGTGAGTAAGCCGCCTTCTTCATATCCAACATATCCGGGAGGTGCGCCAACAAGACGTGAAACAGCAAACTTTTCAATAAAATCGCTCATATCAATACGGATGAGGTCATCACTGCTGCCAAACATAAACTCCGCAAGAACTCGAGCAAGATATGTTTTTCCGACACCGGTCGGTCCAAGAAAAATAAACGAACCGATAGGTCGTTTCGGATTATTCAACCCTGTTCGTGCACGGCGTAATGCACGGGTAATCACTTGAATTGCTTCCTTCTGACCGATAACCTGTTTTTGCAGGACATTTTCCATTTCCAAAAGTTTTTCCTGTTCAGTTTCAGCAAGCTTATCTAATGGAATACCCGTCCACACTGCAATAATGGCATTGATATCATCAACATCAACTTTTATCTCTGTTGTACGTAAATGCTTATCCCATTTTGATTGCAATGCATCAATCTCTTCACGCAACTCATTTATACGGTCACGAATTTCACCCGCACGTTCAAACTCATTTTTATCAACCGCATCCTTTTTCTCCCGTTTTAACTCAATCATCTTGCTTTCATATTCTTTCAGCTTATCCGGCTTTTTAACCATTGCCAGACGGGCTTTAGAACCGGCTTCATCAATAACATCAATCGCTTTATCAGGTAAGAACCGATCGCCGATATATCGATGAGAAAGTTTTGCCGCAGCTTCAAGCGCCGCATCAGTGTAGGAGACATGATGATGTGCTTCATATCGTTCACGTAACCCTTTTAAAATACCCTTCACTTCATCAATAGTCGGTTCTTTTACATTAACAATCTGAAAACGTCGTTCCAATGCACTGTCACGTTCAATATTCTTTTTATACTCATCAAGTGTTGTCGCGCCAATACATTGCAGCTCACCACGTGCAAGTGATGGTTTTAACATACTTGCTGCATCAATCGCTCCTTCAGCAGCACCGGCGCCGACAAGACTATGTATTTCATCAATAAATAAAACATTTTTATCGGATCGTTTAATCTCATCAATAATTTTTTTCAGCCGTTCTTCAAACTCACCACGATATTTCGTCCCGGCAACAATCGCCGCAAGATCAAGGGTAATTACTTCCTTATCCAGCAATAAATCAGGAACATCTTTGCTTACAATCCGCTGTGCCAATCCTTCAACAATTGCGGTTTTCCCAACACCGGGATCGCCAATCAATACCGGATTGTTTTTCGTACGACGAAGCAGTATCTGTACCACCCGACCGATTTCTTGATCACGCCCGATAACCGGATCAATTTTCCCCTGCCGTGCATATTCTGTTAAATTACGACTGAAATTATCAAGTGTCGGTGTTTTTGATTTTGTTCGTTTGACACTGCGTATAGTATAATCATTCCCTAGCAGTTTTAAAATCTGCTCCCGTACTAAATCATACGCAATATTCTGACTATTCAACACAATAGCCGCAATACCTTCCGTCTCGCGTAATACCCCCAGCAGCAGGTGTTCCGTCCCGATATAATGATGACCAAGAATATCAGCTTCTTCACTCGCATAATGAAGTGCATTACGGGTTCGTCCGCTCATCTCAGCTTCGCCCAGCTGAATAATATCTTCATCATGACGTCCGAGTTTTTCTATTTCATGTCGTGTGCGGCTTATATCAAGTTTGAGATGCAGCAGCACTTTTGCAGCCATCCCCTCACCTTCACGTAATAAACCAAGTAATATATGTTCTGTTTCCAATTTAAGGCTATGTAACTTTTTTGCTTCTTCCTGCGCAAAAACACGTATTATGGTATGTGCCCGTTGTGTAAATTTATCTGCCATGAGTGCTCCCTCTCCACGCTGCTGTCTGTAAAATTACTTAATAATAGTAAAAACATTTAATACTGAAATACAATACACTCTTGTTTACCAATTGTCAAGTTTCCGCATGCAATGATGTTATTATAATGACACAATCATTCTTATGGGACTGCTTATTTTGCATAAACCGTTTCTGATATATTATACCCTGCCTGGAATATCAATTGACCTGAAAACAGATACGATATACACGTTAAAAAAATGTAAAAAGACTTAACAAAGTTACAAAGAAATGCTATGTTCCAAATCTAGTATAGTAAACAGGAATGTAATACCGTGAGTATATATATATGAATTATACTCAACTATAACATACTTAAATATGTACCATTCTATATTCAAAGGATTCTGTATGAAATATTCAATACTTATTATTACCATCTTCATCATTATTGCCGGATTTTCTTCATTAGATGCACTGCGTTATTTTAACCCAAACTCTGTTGCATTAGTGGATAATGCATACGGTGTCAACACCAACCCAGCCGGTCTTGGTTTGCGTCTGCCTTCAACAATGCTCTTTGAAATGCGTTATGAAGGCAAGCGTTATATTAATTCAGGGTTTTTCTTTAAAATGTTATTTGCAGGATTCGGCTATAACGAATTCCGAAATGAAAACTGGATCCTTGATCGTGATTACTATCTGCCGATTGCCCTGCCGGTTTCAGACAGTTATTCATTGGGAATAAATAATCATTGGATGCAGCGTAATAATGACAATACTTATTCCTTCGGTATGGGATTAATGAGCCGTCCATTCAGTTGGATTTCTTTCGGATTAAATATTGATCATATCAATAAACCAATAATTGATCATGCGCAGCTCAAACCGTTCTATCATACGGGTATTGCCATTAAACCGTTTGAACGATTTTTTACCATTGCAGTTGACAGTGATTTTCATCATAAAGTGGATTTTAAGCAATTGCGGTATCACCTAATATTTTCACCCTTCCGGGGACTGGAAATTACAACCTATTTTCAAAATGATAATCATGATCGTATTTATTATACCGGAATATACTGGAAAACAGCGTATTCCGGTTTACATTATCGCAGTGTTCGGCTTCATGGAACATATCAAACACATGCCGCATATGAGATTAATACTGATTATTTCCCTTCAACAATGCAGGCACTCAATGATGGTGTCGGCATCATTAATATCGGCGGAGCGTTAAAAGATTATACCCCGCAAACCTATTTCGGCGGCGGCGGGACTGACCCCGGTAATGTAACCTTAATATTGTACCAACTTGATCGATGCAGCATTGATCGTGATATTAAAGCTGTTATCGTCAAAATAAAACCAACCGCATCACCGTGGCTCAGCGGGTATATTCAAGAAATCGCTAAAAAAATTGAAGAGGTTTCTGAAGATAAATATGTTGTTGCGTATATTGATGAGTATGCGTCAAACAATGAATACTATCTTGCACTGCATGCTGATGACATTGTAATGGCACCGCAAGCATCAATAATGAATCTCGGGTTTGCAAATCAAGCATTACGTATTCGTGAAGCGATGAATGATCTTGGCATTGATATGGAAATGATTACTGCAGGTGATTATAAAGGAAATGAAATGCCGTGGGCTGACCCCTATAATGAAAAAGGACGACGCGAAGTAAAAGAACTTTTATCAAGTATGTATACTCAATTTGAGCAGGCGGTAATGAAAAATCGCGGCGGAACCGGTTTTGATTTTGATGCAGCACTGAACGCCGGCATCATCAATGCCGATACGGCACTTGAAATGCATATGATAGACCGTACCGGCTATATGACAACCGTTAAAGACATGATTGCACATCGTATTTACCGGTCAGTATCAAAAGGAAAATTACAACGAATGGAAAAATTCGCATTCGTTGATTTATCACGGCGTTACTATTATAAAGAATCATGGCGCACATCACCAAAAATCCTCGTCATTCCCATTCAAGGTATGATTCACAGCGGCATCTCAACTATGGATATGATTAAAGGAACCTTTACGACCGGTGCACAAACTATCAGACGATGGCTGAATATATGTCAAAACAATCCGCAGGTTGTCGGTGTTGTTCTGCGTATTCAATCTCCCGGCGGAACGGTAACCGGTTCGGATTTAATCTACAATGAAATTGCGGAATTTAAAAAGAACTCTAATAAACCAATTGTTGCTTCATTCGGGCAATATACATTTTCCGGCGGGTATTATGTATCCTGCGGGGTTGATGAAATTATTGCCAATCCCTGCACGATATGCGGTTCTATTGGTGTTATTCATCAAAAATTGAACCTTGCGGTTATTGCATCAAATTATAACGTAAAAGTTGAAACAATTAAAAAAGGGCAGTATTCTGACCTTGGTTCAATTCTCGCACCGTATACTGATGCGGAACGCGAAATAATTCAGCATTCGGTTGATCACAGTTATGAACGATTCTTAAAAATTGTTGCTGACGGACGCGGACTAACTGATGAAGAAGTTCGCGAAGTCGCACAGGGACGTATTTATACCGGTTTACAAGCACAAGAAGCCGGACTCGTTGATACCATGGGAGGACTGGAAAAAGCTATTGATGCCGTTGCTACCCGCGCAGGTATTCATGGCGAACCGATTGTACTTTATTTCCCGCCGGCGGAAGCATATACAATGTCACAAGGCGGTATAATGAGCATTCTCGGAATGCGATCGCAAATGCATTCGTTCTCATTACTATTTCCTGATTTATCAAATTTTTATACGCTTGATGCGGGTCCTTTTTTAAGCTGGCGACCCCTCCCGGCGGCATTTAAATAATGAATTCTCATGCCGTTGCACTTTTTAAATTATTGAAAGATGCCGACGGATTTCTTTCAGGAGAACGTATCGCCAAACAGCTCGGCATCAGCCGTTCTATGATTTGGAAAATCATTAATCACTGGCGTACCAATGGTTTTAAAATTAACGCACTTCGGAATCATGGATACGCCATCGCCGCACTGCCTGATATGTGTATCCCTGAAATAATTTCTTATTACCGTCATGGCACACTCATCGGCAATCATATCAAGCATTATTCTTCGCTCACTTCAACGAATGACTATGCCGTATCACATATACAAAAACCATATGCACATGGTTTAGTTATTATTGCCGAACAGCAGACAAAAGGCAGGGGACGGCTTGGACGACATTGGGTATCACCGAAAGGAAATATTTACTGTTCAATTATTCTTCAGCCGAAATTGCCGGCAACGGAAAGTTATTTAATCATGATGGCGACCTCAACCGCATTGTGCCGTGCACTTAAAAAACAATTTAATATTAATGCTCAGATAAAATGGCCGAATGATATACTAATTAATGGGAAAAAATGTGCCGGCATATTGCTTGAATACGGTGTTTCAGGAACGACTATTAACTATGTTATTATTGGTGTCGGCATTAATGTGCATACAAAACCGCGCCATACCGCAACTCTTGCTTATCCGGCAACATCAATCGCCGAAGCAATAAAAAACAACACCGGCTCCTCATCGCTTTTAAAAAATGAATGGCGACCGGCATTAACCGCCGCATTACTTGACGAATTGGAAACAAGCGGAATCCTTGAGAGCGCGACCGGCAAAAATAATATCTATACCGAATGGAAAAAACGTATTATCGGAATCGGCAGCATGATTACTGCAGCAACGTCAGATCGTACAATACGCGGTGTATTGTGCCGTGTTGATATACACGGACATGTACATATAAAAACAGCATCAGGCAAAACGGAAATCATTGCATCCGGCGATATACTCCTGTGATTCTTACAGCACCGAATATATGATAATTTGTTTGTTATACCTTCTGTAATGTACTCGAATATAAATAGCGTTTTATTTTTTTCGTTGACGTTTTACGAAACGGTTCAGCATGCAAACTAAATTTGACAATACGTTTATAGACCGGAAGCTGTGATGATACTTTTCGTATCTCACTCTTTATCAGCATTTCAATATCCTCATCAGTTTCATAATGAATCATATGCTCCGCAGAATACGTTTCAATTGCTTCGTAATCGGGCACAATTAATGTGCATACCCGCTCACCCTGAATTGTTTCCGATTCCGCCTGACCATATACCATTGATTCAAGAATAAACGGACTCTTATTGAGTTTCATCTCTATTTCTTCCGGATAGACATTTTTTCCGCCATGGGTTACAATTAAATTTTTACAGCGCCCGGTAATATATACAAAACCCGTATCATCAATATATCCGAGATCGCCGGTATGAAACCACCCCTCATTATCAATAACCTGCTGTGTTGCTTTTATATCCTTATAATAGCCCTGCATGACAATCGGACCGCGGCAGCATATTTCACCAATCGACTCATTATTCGGTCTATCAATTTTAACTTCAACCCCCGGTATCGGCAAACCAACTGACCGATATTCATTATACTCCAACGTACTCACGGATATAACCGGTGAGGTCTCCGTCAACCCGTATCCTTGGAGAATAGTTATGCCAATATCATCAAACCCCTGCGCAACATATAACGGCAACGGTCCGCCGCCGGCAACAACAAACCGTATTGAGGCAAGCCCTGCTTTTTTGCGCAGCCAATTAAACGTGTGTCGTCCAATTTTCATCTTCAGCACAATACGCGCAAAGCGTGTCATCAGCATAATGGTATTAAAAAACACTTTTATAATAATCCCACGGCTTTGAACGGCACGGGTAATATTGTTATATATTTTCTCAAATAATAACGGTACGGCAAGAATGATTGAAACCTTCGTCTCTTTAATATTTGCGACAATATTTTTCGGATTATATGACTCAGCAATTGTTACCGCTGAGCCACGATAGATAGATAATAAAAAACTGCAGGTTCCTTCAAAAACATGATGAATAGGAAGAATTTCAAGAAAAACATCATCCGGCGTAAAACGAACCATTGAACATATCGATTTTATATCTTCAATAATATTTCCCTGTGAAAGTATAACCGCCTTTGAAACACCCGTTGTACCCGAAGTATATAATATTTCAGCACTATCGTGCGGCTGTACGGTTATCTCTTTTAATTCCGTAGTTCGAATAGTATTAATACTTTCTGAAAATGATACCACCTTTTTTGTTGTAACCGCTTCATCAAATGAAACAATATTTTTACACTTTTTTGCATGCTGAATAATATTAATAACATTATCACTTGTTTTTTTTGAAACACATATCAGCGACACTTCAGCATGATTGAGTATATGGAGAACATCGGATTCCAGCGCTTGTGCATCAATCGGCACGACAACCGCACCGATTATAATGAGCCCGATATATGCAATACACCATTCAGGGCGATTCTCACTATACAACGCAATACGATCGCCTTTTCGAATAGCATATTTGTTTTGCAGCACCATACCGAATGCAGATGCACGTGTAAAAACATCACTATAGGTATACGTTACATAAGACCCATTTACTTTATGCCGATATAAAATATGATCATTGTATTGCTTCATTGAAGCAATAAGCATTTCTCTGATCGTTGTATATTCAATTCTGTCGGCAACAATATAATCTTTTGGTGATAATCTTCTTGATCCCATTGTTCTACTCCCTTGCATATGCTGTAGTATTCACGATATCCCCCCTGTTTGTCAACCATCATACCGGGCGATGATGCAACACGACAAACGATTCATACATTAATAACACTTTCACCCTGATGACTATAACGGATATAAACCCATCGTATACTTTTTAATGAGCGCACTAATAAAATATAATACTGCGTACCCGAACAATCGAAATAAAACATTAATACCATAGTACCGTTAAAATATGCATACAGCATGATGCTCAGTTGCACCGTATTATATTATTTGGCAAGAACACTTTAAACCAACATTGTCATTGTACGTATATATTGATTTCTTTATACACAGTATTTAAATACACGATTACAGCACAGTGTATATATCATTTAACATACTGATTCATCATTACATAAAGATAAAATGCACTACAACCATTTAAAATACACATCAGTCTACAAGTATACTTGAACAGCATAAAAAACGCCCGTATGAATAAACATACAGGCGTGTAAAACGTAAACATTGATTTAATCTATTTTAATTGTTGAGTGTATTAATTAAACTACCAAAGTTAACATTGGATTTAATCTTTTTCGCATTAAACAAATCATCGGAAATGCCTTTGTTTATTTCAAGCGATATCACCGTAACCGTTGATATCAGATCATCATTATGATAATTTTTTATTGTATATGCCATTTTCCATTGATTTTTAATTTTCTTAAAATCAGAATATACGACTGTCATGGTATCTTTCTTTACCGTTGTTTCTGATTTAACCAATACTAAATCATTTTTATCAATCCAGATTTTTCGATTTTCTTTGTCTTGTTTATATTCAATGATATAGCAGTCGTTACCATTAATTTTTTCACTTCCGATAAGCTTAGCGTTTTCCGGAACACCGCCCCACCATTTATTATTTTCGCTGTTTTTATATTTTTCAGTTTTCTTTTTGGGAACCTTTATTTTGAGCCCTGTCCCCGGACTGACAATCCATACATTTTTACCGTCATAAATTACCATTGAACTCATGCCGGCTGCAGAATTACTGCCTTCAGTTTGAGGCTGCATTGAAGAATTAAATCTGAATTTTTCACCTTTGATATACGAAGTACTGATAGTAATCATTCCCTGCATATCCGATTTGTGAATCATAGTCATATCATGTATTTCAGCAGTATAGCCGGAATACTTCGCTTGAATCTTTTTACTGACACTTTCCCAGCTTTCAGCGACAACATGCATTGCAAAGATCACAAACAGCAGGGACATTAATAATACCGTTTTTTTATTCATAGCACACCTCCAGTAATAATTACTATATCCATCATTTATAATCATAATACAATAATTGTCAATACTAAAACATATCATTGTGATGCTAAAGTAATAATGTCAGTGTTAATGTCAACACGTTCATATCAATATGGAAACACTACACAAACGATGAGAAAAGAAAAATGTATAAAAGCCCTCACCTTATACATTGAAAGCAGTAGAAACTCAATCAGACCGGCAGCACTGCTTTTATTTGAAAATTAAATTGTAACGATGCAGCCATCTTTCATAATCTTTAGTCTTCCCGGGAATTGCCGATATTTGAAACAAGACTTAGGAAAGGAGACGCATATGATCCACAATCATGTAGATATGAAAGAATGGACACAAAAAAAAATTTCGCTGTGGGAACAGTATCTAAACGATAATCCGAACAGTAAAATTGCTAATCGTGTACGTCGAGGAATAAGTATGCTGAAGGATCTTCTGTAATGTGATAATACAGGGCGGCATAAGCCGCCCTTATTTATTATGCCGTGCAGGCACGTTTCCATTGCTGTACAACCTGAACAAACTCATCTTTTGCCGCAACTGCACTTAATGCTATTCGAATACTTTTTGCTCCTGAAAATCCGCGGATATAATCTTTACCAATCCGTCTGATGAATAAACATGCTTTATACTCCCCATAATAATTGTATAAAGCTTTAAAATGCTTCTCCATTACTATACATGCTTCCTGTGGTGATGTCCGCTGCGGCAGTGTTCCGTCAGTATAATACGCTGTTAAATCACGAAACAGCCATGGCGACCCTAAAGCGCCCCGTCCGATCATGACCCCATCACAGTGCGTCTCTTGAATCATATGATCACATGATCGATAATCGCGTATATCGCCATTTGCAATAAACGGGATTGATACGGCTTTTTTTGCATTCGCCAATACCGAATATTGTATAGTACCGCTGAACCCTTGCGTGCGAGTACGGCCATGTACGATTATTATATCAGCCCCGCTTTTCTCAATTCCTGCCAGCCGTTCCGGTAATCGTATACAATCTTCTTGCGTCCATCCTAAACGAGTTTTAACACTTACAGGAATGCTAACCGCATCTTTCATAGCTTTTATTATATCATGTAATACTTCCGGTGTTTTCATAAGTGCGGCACCGGCGTTATTTTTAATAATTTTCGGAACCGGGCATCCGGCATTGATGTCAACAATATCAAAGCCCATACGTTCAATTATTTTCGCTGCACCTGCCATTATTTTCGGATCAGCACCAAATAGTTGTGCGCCAAGCGGATGTTCATCATTCCCTTTTTGAAGATATTCAAACGTCTCCGGTGAATCATGCATAAGACCGTACGCTGATACCATTTCAGTAAACATTAATGAAGAAGTATACGTACGGAGCAGTTGACGGAAGGGCTGATCGGTATAACCTGCCATTGGTGCCATAATCAATGGTATTGATAAATGCAGTGAACCTATACGTAATGATTGTAATATATGCATATATTCAGTATATGATGAAAATGTTAACTTTTAAACCATGAAATCAGTAAGTGTATAACCACGGCGCTGCAACAATGAATCAAGTAATGATATCGGCAAACCTATAACATTATAATAACAGCCATGTATTTTTCGCACCAATACCGCTCCTTCATCTTGAATCCCATAACCGCCCGCTTTATCAAATGGAGCACTTAACGAACAGTATTTTTCCCGCAGCGTATCGTTGATTTGTCGAAACCATACCACTGTTTTTTCTGCATCAACAATAATATCCGATGCTTTCCCATCCATCCCTATCTCAACAACCGCAACAGCGGTAATGACAATATGACGAGTACCGCTGAGCGCATGAAGCATAGTTATCAGCTCTGCACGTGTTCGCGGTTTATTAAAAATACGCCCTTTTTGCACAACAATCGTATCAGCAGCAATCATGACGACATGACATCCCGAAATGTTTTTATTCGATAAAATACACTGTTTCAGTTTACGGCAGGCATTTTTCTCTGCCGTAATAATAGGGATACCATGTGTTGCTTCTGAAATCGTTTTCCGGTAGACATCACAGCGAATATGCAGTTGATCAAGAATTGCTTTGCGGCGTGGCGATGCCGAAGCAAGTATCAGCTGTGGCAGTTCTGCCTGTGGCAGTTCTGCTTGTGGCAGTTCTGCTTGTGGCAGTTCTGCTTGTGGCAGTTCTGCTTGTGGCAGTTCTGCTTGTGGCAGTTCTGCTTGTGGCAGTTCTGTGCGTGGCAGTTCTGCTTGTGGCAGTTCTGTGCGTGTATTAAGAGCGCTCATGCGTTGAAATAATTACTTGGACGTTTTCCTCATCCATATTCATAATACTGGCTATCTGTTGGGTTGAAAACCCTTCCTGTGCCATTTTTACTATACCTTCAGTTTTTTGTGCACTTTCAGTACCATTCCGTACCGTTGCTGCAACCGCTGCCGGGACTTTATACTTCTGCAATTCTTCAGGACTTACCGCTTCCGGTAGTGCAAAATCATCCAATAATTCTTTTGCCTGTAATACTTTCTGTAAGACCTCTTTTGCATCCTTTGTTCCACTATTCAATTCTTTCAGGGTTGTTTGTGTCCATTGTCGATATTTTTGGAGCTGTTTTGTCCGCACATCAAGATCTTCACGTAAGACATCAATTTCATTAAATCCGTTGAGCACTTCTTCAATACGTGAGTCAATACGGTGTAACTCAAGCGAACGATTTTCAACATCTTTCAAATAAGAATCAATTTTATTTGTTTTTGCGGTAATAGTATTAAGTTTTTTATCAATGGAACCGGACCCATGCGCTAATTTTTCAACCTGTTTAACCGTATCGGATAAATCTTTCTTTAAGGCATCTATTTGAATACTGTCATCCTTCATTGATTTTATTTTTACATTTAAATCTTGATATACCGTATCAAGATTATTCAACCGTGATTCAATTTCTTTAACAAACCCGGTTCCTTGTTCAAAATGAGACAACATCTTTTCAGAGTTTACGGCAGTTTTTTCAAGTTCGTTCAGCTGGCGTTCAATACGATTGATTCGCCGATCTTCACCTTTTAAATGTCCGATATTTTTTGAAACCGTTGTCTGCAGTTTTCGTAATTCACTAATTTCTGTCTGGAAGTTTTTAATAAGCTTCTTCTCTTTTTTCATTTCATGAATGCTTTTATGTATCTGTTCAACCTCGCCGATAAGCTGATTTTTCAATGTTTCTGCATGTTCAAAAAGTTTTGTTTCTGTCAAATACCCATCGATTTTATTTTGAATCTCTTCAATCCGCGTATTTAATGCATTAATTTTGGTAACTTCTTTTGTTAATATCTCTTCTCCGGTATGCTCAATTTGCTTTTCAAGCTCATTGATGCGATGGGACAATCGATTCATATTATTTTCCGACATCGCAGTCAGTTCCTGTTCCTTCTGAGCAACAATATTCGATAAATCACCGAGTCGATCCTGTAATTGCTGAGAAAATGCTCCAACTTGTTTTTTAAATTCATCCCCTAAACGTGTTTCAAGATTATTTGATTCAGAATGTAAGGTTGCTATCTGCTGCATCAGGTCATTTATTTGTTCTTGCGCCTCACTGATAAGGTCATGTTCACGCTGGAGAATATGTTCGTGAATAGTATTTGCACGGTCTTGTACTTCATCAACACGTGATTGCACACGCTCAATCATTGCATTACTTGCTTCTGATAATTCACCTTCAACCGTTTTTGCTTTCTTGGAAAGCGTCTCAGCAAATACTTTCAGCTTACGATCCGCTTCCGTTGACAATGCTTTTTCTTTGATAATTATGCGTTCCTCTCGTTCTTTTAAGCGTACTTCCAGATCACGAATTTGTTGTGCCAGCCCGGTAATATCCTGTTGTACGGCATTAATAATCTTTCGTTCCTTTTTCGTAACATCAGATTTAACGGATTTAAAATATGAATCCAATTCCGCATTAAACTCTTTAAATTTCGCTTTTGCATTTGAATTAAATAACTTTTCAAATTGTTTGTATTCCTTTTTAAAGGAATTGATTTTCGTTTCAATAGATTTAATATCACGCCGCACACTATCCGAAATATATTTTTGTCCCTTCGCAAGCCGTTCTTGAATCATAAGCCGAACAGATTTTATCTGTTCATCACCCTTTACTTTCAGCATTGTATGCTTTTTCGTAATATCATTTTCCATGTCATGCATACTCGCAACAATATGCTGTTTTCGTTCTTCAATATCTTTCTCAAATTGGGTATATTCATTTTTAAACGAACCGATTTTCGTTTCAATGGATTTAATATCACGCTGCACACTATCTGCAATATCCTTTTGTCCCTTTGTCAGCTGCTCATGTATCATATGCCGAACGGATTGTATCTGCTCATCACCTTTCACCTTTAACGTTGAATATTTTTCCGTAATATCATTTTCCATTGCTTGTATATTAGCAATGATAAGCTGTTCTCGTTCATCAATATCGTGTTCAAATCCTTTTATTCGATCGCTCAATTTTTCGATTTTACTATTAGTCTTTTCCAGCAACGCTGATTCCACCGCACCGTAACGGGAAGTAATTGTTTTCATCTGCTTGCGGAAGTTATTAATTTCCTTCTGCACCTGATCAAATTGTTTCTTTTTATAACCATCAGCAAAATCTTTAAAGGCTTTCGTATTGGCATACAACAAAGCATTTAAATTTTCTTTACTATTCTCTTCAACGGCAGCAATATTTTCTTCTATCTTATTTGTTCGTTCAGCCATCTGTGTTATAACCGTATCAAGCTGTGCAATATATTCATTATGGCGTTCTGTATAATTCTGTGCCACCGCATCAAGCCGTTCATTGAACAATTCAAATTGCCGACGTGTTTTTGAATCAACCTCAGATGCTACTTCTGCCATTGTTTCACTGAAGCCCGAACGTGCATGGGTTATTTGTTTATTCAGAGTGCTAATCTCATTACGAACCGCTTGAATATCCGTTTTCCGTGAAATAGAATATTTCTGCTCAATTGAAGTAAGGTTTTTTTCGAGCTCAGTAAATTTCCGTAAAGCCGATTCATGCAGCTGCTGCTCAACATTTTTCATCACCTCATGAGCAGACACGGAAAGCGTTTTAATTTCCGCACGTAATTCCTGAATATCTTTTTCAACTGCAGTTTGATTCGCCGTTGTTTCCTGTTTTTGCAGTGCAAGCAATGATTTTAACTGTGCATTAAAATCATCAATACGGCGGGACATGTGTTGTGCCGTATCTTCCTGAACGGCATTAATCGTCTCAGAGAATGCCGTTACATCTGATTCAATCGTATTTCGCAATGTGGTAACGGTTGCAGCAAGACTGTCAATATCCTTATGCGCCTGATGCGCTAACGCATCCGCTTCTTTCCGATTAAGCGCTTCAATATTTTTCATTTGTTCATTAAACGCCGTTAACCGTTTATCAAACTTTTGTTCAAGCCCGAGAACTTTACTATTGTATACTTCAAGGATTTTATTTAAATCATTCCGCAGTTCAACGGCGAGTGAAGCTTTAACCCGACGACCTTCAGCAACCGTATCCTTATACAATTTTTCAATGGTATGTAATTCACGGTCAAACTTTCCGCGTGCTTGTTCAATACCGCGTTGCACATCATTACTGATACTTTCAGTTTCCTGTTTTAATACATTAACTTTATTATTCACAAATGCAATTTGTTCTTCCTGATACTCTTCCTGCCGATCATGCAATTCATGCAGCTTCTCATTAAATACTTCAAAATGCTCACCGGCTTGATTAATTAACTTTTCGATTGCTTCATTCAGCAGTGATTCAGCAGACTTCACCGATTCCTGATATTTTTTATCAAGAGCACTAAATCGTCCGTCAAACTTTGTTTCAACTTTTTTCAACTTCGCAGTAACCGCTGAGACTTTTCCCGTTATATGCTCAAGAGAACGCTGTTCCGCTTCTTTTAAATGTTCTTTTATTCCGTTAACCTGTTGGTTCATTTCCTGAAACTTAATACTTATTGCATTTGAAACCATTTTCTCCGATTCAACTAAAGCGGTATTAATATATTTTGCTTTTTCTGTCAGTTCAGCAATTTCAGTACGCGCTTCAGCAAGAATATCATCTTTCGCTTTTTGATGTTGCTCTTCCAGTGCTTGCATACTTATTGCAAGCTCCTGATGGCGCTCATGCAGCGTCCCTTTTAATTCATCATCAAAAGCAAGAATTTGTTCATGATACTGTTCTTTCTGTTTTGCAAGATCCTGTCGCATTGATAAGAGAACCTGTTCTTTCGCTTCCTGATGTTTTTGTTCTATTTCTGCAATTACGGAATTAAGGCGATTAATATTCTCTCGTGTCATGCCAAGCATTTTATTTTGTGCTTTAATAAAATCCTGTTTTAATAATTCAATATCCTTTTTCAATCGGCGGCTTTCATTACCCGAAATAACTTTCAATTCTTTCTCAGAGCCTTTAACCATATTCTGAACATTCTCAATTGTTTGCTGCAATTTTACATTCTCAGCATCAACTAATGCAATAAGACGTCCCTCTGACTGACTGACTTTCTTGTCAATACGAAACAGTTTCCCATCAAGCTCTTTTTCAAACTGTTTGAACCGCTCCGATGCATGATTCTGAATCATTGTTTCCAAGCCGGTCATCTGTTCAATTAAGTTGTTTTGGGTATGCACTAATCCCGTAACTGAGGATTCAACGCCCTGTATCTGCTTTTGTTCCCCGACAAGGTACTCATACTGTTCGTTTGTTTTAATTGCCAGTTCAGCAAGCGAACTGACTTTATTCTCAATTTCCTGAAGCGTATCCTTGCGCGTTTCAAGTTCAGCATTCTTCTTCTCAATAAACTCTAATCGATCGTCAGCTTGTCTGATCAGACCGGAAAGTTTTTTAATAAGAATCTCAAGCTGAATAGTCGCATCTTTAGACATTTGAACCTTTTGATCAGCAATCTCATTCAAATCCCGATGCGTTTTATCAGCAAGGCGTTTTACCTTTGCTAAACTTAATTGTTCATGATCAATTCGCCGCAGCAATAAGGCGATTAATGTTGATATACTTATAGTAATGATAAATGGTAAGATACTTGACAAAATACCCCTCCCGATATTTTGTTGAGCGTTTCATATATATTTATTTTATGGCAACGCCGTACAATTATAAGTGTACAAAGGTATTGTACAGTAAACCTTGTACTATGTCAAGATAATTGTTGTATATTTTATCCATAATAAAGAATATAATATGTGTATATTCAATGAATTGTATTATATACTGCTATTATATTAATGTTTATTTTAATAACATTAATTCCGACAATGACAATAAAAGTTATGCTATTTTAAAAGTTTTAAATAAACAATTGACATTTTTACTGATAATGATGTATAGTTAATTATATATTGGTAGTAAGTGGGGCGTACGCATAGCGAGTAAGGGCGAGAAACTGTGAACTTTTCAGCTGTTCTATCAATTATTGTAACGTTTTCTTCGTTTACAGTCGCGGTGTATTTCGGGGGATTATTTTTCCTACAACGTAAAAATCGACGAAATTTATTTATTGGTGTTTTATTTTTCCTGCTTGGCATAATCTGGCTTGGATCCCTTCAGCGTTTTTTTGCCGGCATGACGCAGATACATCCGACATTTTGGATTTATGCTTCACAAGTAAGCTATATTATAATCGTTCCAATCATTTCAATTGTTACCGGCTTCTTCATTAGCGCAGATCTTAATAAAGCCCTCATTCTCCCACTCTCAGCATTATCAGCAGCATTAATTGCATTACTGTTTAGTACAAACCTTATTATTGATACATCACAATTATTTTTATGGAGCACCGCCCCATATCATGCGTATGGAATTCTTCATATCATCTGTGATATGCAATTTATTGCTATTGTTATATGGGAATGCATCAATGTAACACGAGTAATTATCCGCCAACCCCATCGACGACGATATATCGTTCCTTATCACTTAGGGTTTCTTTTTATCAGCATTTCAGTTATTTTTGAATCATCAATACTATCATCAACCGTCCCGCATTTTTATACACAATTCCCGATAAGCATCCTTATGCTTCCTGCTATTATCAGTATGGTATATTCAGTACTGCGCCGATATACCGATACCTTCAATTTACTTGAAAAATCAGAGCAGAAAGTAAAGCGCTTATTATTTGAATCAAAACAAAATTTAAAAGATTTCATTGATCTTATTGTAACAACTATTGAAGCAAAAGACACCTATACCCACGGTCATTCACAACGTGTTAGTCATTATGCTACTATCCTTGCCAATGACTTTCATTTTTCCCGTACGGATTTATCACAATTACAGCTTGCCTGCCGTCTTCATGATATCGGTAAAATCGGCATTCCTGAAGCAATATTAAATAAACCGGGACGACTCACCTCGCAGGAATATGAAATTATTAAACAACATCCGGTTATTGCTGTTGATATTCTCGGCAATGTACATGATTTTATCCGTATTTTGCCGATTATTGCCCATCATCATGAATATCTTGACGGCAGCGGATACCCGCATGGTCTTAAAGCTGAAGAGATCTCTCTCGAAATTCGCATAATCTCAATATGTGATATTTTTGACGCACTGACAACAAAACGTTCTTACCGTGATGCTCTTGCATGGAGTGAAGCATTTCAAATCATCCGCAGTATGAGCGGAACGAAACTGGATGCGACCATTGTTGAACGCTTCATTGCCATTATTAAAAAACAATATCCACAACAATTTACGCAAACCCTGTCAGTTGACCCTCATTCAAACAATGCGTCATAACGTCGCTCTATCTTCACCTCATACAAGGTGGTTATCATTATCAAAATAGAATAAGATGGTATCGTATGCATCAATTTAAACGTATACCTTCATTGCACTGATGCATATCATTATCGATATTTATTATCTGAATATATGTTTCATTGGATTCGCGCAGGGTTTTATTGAACAGCGGCAAGTAATTGTTGTGCTCTCTGCGTAATGACCGAAGGATCATCAGCAGCAATAAGCATATCGTTTATCAGCCATGAACCGGCACCAATCGCAGATGCTCCGGCAGCTATAAAAGCAGTTGCCGTATCGCCATTTACGCCGCCAAGTGCAATAAGCCGCGCTTCAGGAAGCGGCGCTTTCAATGCTTTAATATACTGTGCCCCTCCTAATGATGACGGAAATATTTTAATATAATCAGCTCCTGCGTCTATACAACCCATAACCTCAGTTGGGGTTAATGCCCCGGGGATAACGGTTACCCCATTTTTTTGTGCCGTCGTAACAACACCGATATCAAACCCGGGTGATACGATATATTGTGCTCCTGCATTGAGTGCCTGCAGTGTTTGCTCAGCATTTTTTACCGAGCCGGCTCCAAGTATTATTGATTTCCCAAAACGGGTATATATATCAGTAATATGCTTAAGTGCATTTTCCATAGTTAAGGTAATTTCAATACATCGAATTCCTGTTTGTACTAAAAGCTCACAATAATATAATAATTGTGCCGTGTTGTTCAATCTGATTACTGCAATTATTTTATCATTCTCAATCGCACTAATAACGTCTGATTTTATCATCGCTGAATTCTCCCGCCCCCGCCGGTTGCAAGCAATCGTTCAATATCACTACGAGTATTAAAATTACTATCCCCGGGATGTGTATGTTTAAGTGCCGATAATGCTAACCCATAATCAATTCCCTGCTGCCAATCATTATTGATATATCCGAATAATAATCCCGCTGTAAACGAATCGCCTGCTCCGATACGATCAACAACCTGCACCGTATACGTTGTGCCGCGATAAACCGTATCTGCAAGGACAAATGCACTCCAATTATTTTTTTCTATACTTACAGTCTCCCGTATTGTAATTGCAACTGCTTTAAATGAAAATCGTTTACGTAATAATTCGGCAACCTTTTCATAGGATTCAGACTCAATACCAAATACGCGTTTGGTATCTTCCTCAGTGGTAATTAATATATCCGTATATTCCATTAATGGCGTCATAACATCGCATGCTTTTTCCTGCGTCCATAATTTTGCCCGATAATTTAAATCAACCGCAACTGTACAACCTGCTTTTTTTGCTTCTATAACTGCCGTGCGGGTCATTGCTGCAGCATCCTCACTTAATGCCGGCGTTATTCCGCTGACCATAAATACAGTACTATTTTGAAAAACAGGTTTCCAATCAATATCAGTTAAAGAAATTTTACTGATTGCGGAGTGTTTTCGATCGTAAATAACATTCGACGGTCGTGGTGATGCTCCGTATTCCATGAAATAAATACCAACCCGTTCATCTTCCGGTGCCCATGCAATATATTTTGTATCAACCCCATGAAGGCGCGCTTGGTTTCGTACAAACCATCCAAGCGGATTATTTGGAAGTCGCGAAATCCAAGCTGTCTTTAATCCAAGTCTGCTGCCGGCAACAGCAATAGACATTTCAGAACCACCGGCATATACATAACAGGAAGACATCTGCTCAAAACGTTCATTATTCGGTGGTGAAAACCGCAACATTGTTTCACCAAAAGTAACTATATCATACATTTTCTTTCCTTAAACAGGTGATACATTGAATTATATCGTAGTATACTATTCCCGATAATAGTACGAAAACAATATGAATGCAAGTCCATTATACTTATTTACAAAATACACTGACTGAAACATTACTAACCAATCTATATACAGTATTAACCTGACATTATGATAATTTAATAGTACATTATAGTAGTATAAGTAAATATTATTGAAAGTAATAAACAATGTTACAAAACGTAACGCTAATTAATGTTAATGGAGTTATTGTTCTCAAGTGGGTATATAATACCCGTTTGTTGGCGTGTTTTGTCCTTCACCTGATTCATCGCTGAAATCATGTTATATGCCATTTTTATTACTATTCTTTAATATTACAAAGAATAAATGCCGAAATTATAGCGTATACGTGTAATTTTTTACTGTACATAAAATATTAATATTTTATTAATATTCATATTTTTTAAGCTTTGTAAAATGCATTATAGACTGCAATTAAAAATGCAGTACATAACAAATATAAAGTATTTTTGGCACAGAACTTGTAACTAAATAAATGCGTGTAATTAGTTAGAATATATCAGTGCGGCAATAGGTGTGATATGCAAAATAGTGTTATTTATAAATTAGCGTTAAGCGCTTTATTAATATTTACAGCACTCATAGCCATGGAAGCGGCAGATTTCTCATCATTCGAAGTATCGGATATTACTGAGAACTCTGCCGTTATTTCATTTAAAACAAAAACTCCCTGCACAACGCAGGCAGTTTTCGGATACAGCACCGCAGCCGATTCCGGTCGTATAATAATAGATTTTATTCCATCAAAAAAGCATTCCTTCACTATACAAAACTTGAACCAAGGTGAAACGGTATATTTCCGTATTGAAGCAACAATCAATGGTCGTATGTCAATAAGTGATATCACATCATTTACCCTCCACGGCATCCCCGCGCCGAAAATTACACGCGTTACTATTGCTGAACTGACATATGATACCGCTCAAATTGCATGGGAAGCATCCGGACCGGTTCAGGTAACCTTCTGGTATATGCTACCGCGAAAACCGAAAACATTCACTGCATATACAACTCCCGGCTATGATAAACATGGTGTTTTTACCATGAATAATCTTATTCCGGAACAATCGTATTTCTTCGGTTTGAATGCAACGAATTCTCTCGGTGAAGGAATCACTGCAAAACCGGTCTACTTTACAACACCGGAGAAAAATTTTGCCTTAGGTGCTCATGTTGAAGGAACTTTTACGGAAAAACCGAATGATCCGGCATGGGACAATTCAAAAGATCTGCTTTCACGCATTACTGATGGTAACATTAATATATTCTCATCAATGGCAATCAGTAAACCGATTACTCATGAGGATAATTTTATTATTATTGACTTAAAAAAAGAGTTTCCGGTTCAACGAGTACAAGTGTTTTGGCGAAATTATGCATACAGCAAAGATTATTCCGTTTATACCGCTGATACTAAAAATAAATGGACATTGCAGGTCGCGCATGTATCGGCAGAGAACGGTCAAAAGAAAAGATTCGGGCAATTTGAAGCCTGTATTAATGAAATAGCATTCTCGAATGTCATTTCATGCCGATACATTAAACTTGTTATAAAAAAGGAATCTGCATTTTACAATTATTGGGAACATAAATCCCCGCATATGCAATCAGTACATTTATATGAAATTAAAGTCCTTCCCGCACGGGAAGGTTAGATATAGAGAAGGAGGTGATATCGGCATGCACATTATTTTAATGAAAGGAGGTACCCATTCAATACACCAAACCGGCACGACAGAGTCGGTAATTACACGTACGCCATTGCTGCATACGGCGTTTAATACTGCAGCCGCATTGATAACCGGCGTTATGGTTATCGCGTAAGTACAATCACACATACGGAGAGTATGTAAACTATTTATGGAGGACAAAATAATGTCTAGAAAGTTACTAATCACTTTGGCAATAGGACTGCTGATTGCAATCCCTATTGCAACAGCAGAAATTCTCGGTGAAGCCGGCGACGCGGTTTCAAATAACGTGTTTATTCGCTATGACAATGCAGGCGGCACACACTTTACCAATTCAAATACGGTTGGCGGTATTGTTGATGCAATGTTCGGTCTGAGCATGCAAAGTAATAATACCGAATGGATTAAAAATACAGCACCAAGTTCAGCAGTTGTATTCACCTATTGGGTATCAAACAAAGGAAACACAACTGTTTGGGTCTATACCTCAAATGTGCAATATAATGTACAAGCAGGATGGACACGAAACTATTTTGATGATGCCGGTGCAACTGCCGGTTCACTTGACGGAACGGATAATAATATTACCGCTGCCGGAGGATTTTGGCTTGATGCAAACAATGACAGTTACATTCACGTTCAAATCACCCCCGCTGCAGGCGCCAATGATCAGGATGCATGGACCAATGCTTCAAAAGTAACCTCAGTCAGTAATTCAGGATGGGGAACTGATCTAACGTATACCGGTATGGATAGTGTCGAATACGGCGGAACAAACTATTTTTCAAATAATATGATTGTTGTTGTTTCCGGTCCGGTTATTCAATCAACAAAAGTTGTTAAAATTTCAAACAGTACGACCTACTTAGGACTCGGCGGCGGCAATACCGATCTGGTTCCGGGTTCAATGCTGTATTATGCCGTTATCTGGAGTAATGCCGGTTCAGGCGATGCAATAAATGTTACTCTCAATGATACATTGCCGACAAGTCAAGGATATGATTCCGGCACTGCATATCTGGTAAATGATGCATCCGCATACACTTTAGCAGGATTTACCGCTGCTGATGTTATAACTGCATATAATGATGCTTCCAGAGTTCTATTAAGTGATGCTGCCGGTGCAGAAAATGCCGGTACGTATAATCTTGATTACACTGCAACGCCGTCAACGCCGGCAGGTGGAACAATCAGTATGACGTATAATGCGAATCTGCCAAGTGCAGCTATGCAGATCATTATATATAGGACAATTCAAAAATAAGTTGCTGATCAAAGGCTCTCTCCGGGAAACCGTATATCGGATTTTTCTCGGATAACAAGCTTTTCGATTGCCAATGGACAATGTTTTGTCTGACATTGTTCGGGCGCGAAAATGACTTGCGGACAAAACCGGATGTACATTCGTACGTACCGGAAATAGGTGTTTTTAAAGAACGTGTGAGTATTCACGCAAAAATCTTTAAAAATACGCCAAGGAGTTTGCGATGGGTGGTTTTATTAAAAACCACATAACCTTCGCGGGTCTTGGGAAGCCATCGTCGAGAGCGATGAGCAACTTAAGAAAAACAACAGTTGATACATCACGATTCCCGCGAAAGGATTCTCGCTTAAACAAGGGTACTCTGCCCTATAAGAAGCGAAGTCTCTTCTTATTTATCGCGAGTGCGATTATCGCCCTTGGTCTGTTTATTCTTCCGTCCACAGTTCACGCATATTCGCGTTCCGGGACAATTGCTACAAACTCTCTAACAATAACATATATGCCGACTTCCGGCTCAATTACCTACACCAATACAAATAGTGTAGTACTTACGGTTACCGATTTTATACTCATGAACAGTACGAACACATCCTCTTCAAATAGAGCTCCTGCAGGACAATGGATTACCTATACGCTGCCATTGCAGCTGACCAACAACTATGATAATACCATTAACCTGAATTTTACGAGCACCAATGCAAGCGGAGTTGTTTATGAGATTTATGCGGACCTAAACGGTAATGGGACGTATGAACCTGCTGTTGAAAGCAACACTGGTCCCATTACCGCATTTGGCCCGATATCTTCGAGAACCAATAGTATTACAACGAATTTGTTATTGCGCGTGTTTGTCCCTGCATCAATTCCGGCAGATTCATTATTTACGAACACTTTTGAATTTTACGCCGCCGGATTTGCAAACCCTGCTTTGGTTATGACGAATCTGACCTCAGTTACCCAAAGCGGTTCGTTTACCAATGATGCATTTGTCGTTGAAATCAGCGACGGTATTCGGAGCATTACTTCATATGATCCGGGAAATCCGCCAAGATTTGAAGATAGAGACATCACCATCAGCATAACACTTCAATCACGCATTTCAATCGTAACTGATTCGGTCTTCATATATTTCGATGCCGGTTCTATTCCTGACGGACCGGGCGGAATAAACACCGATGAACGAATTGTTACGTTGACAAGTAGTGATGGAATTCGCTGGACCGGAACAATACCGGCAGATGATTTTGAATTGATTGCCGGTACAACCATGCAGTTTGCTGTTGTTATTGAGGATAACTACGTACGTCAGACATATTATTATAACGACACAACACATGAACCTTGGAAATTTATTATCCAAGACATTGCCTATCCTGATGGTCAGCCGTTGATATATCCAAAAATTATCAGTACGGTACAAACAGCGGATGCATCATGTCCGAACTGTATGACATTGCGCTTTGAACCGAAAAAGGCAATGCATATTTCCATCACCGTCTATGATGTCCTTGGTGAGAAAGTGAAAACAATACTTGACGAAAACCGACAACCGGGAACCTATACGGAAACCTGGTGCGGATATAATGACTCAGATAATAAAGTCGCAAGCGGCTTGTACTTCATCCAGTATCGAACCGATTCGGGTATTAACAACACCCATAAAGTTTTGGTAACGCAATAACAGTAAAGGAGCAGTCGGATGCAAAAACATCAAATATACACAACCATAACGATAATAATACTGACCGTATTATTGACTGTTATCTCCTTTGCAAAACGCGGTGATTATAACGGTGTCAATACGGGCGTCTTTACTCAAATTCCCGTTTCCGCACGTGCACTCGGCATGGGCACGGCATTCTCTGCCGTTGCGGATGATACTGCTGCACTTGAATATAATCCGGCAGGATTAACATATTTACGAAAATTAGGTATCTCACTTCAGTATCAGGACTGGATTGCAGATACAAGTATACAGTATATGGCAATAACGCATCCAATGCCGCGGCATGCAACTGCCGCATTTGCAGTACGCCATTTTGGCTCAAAACCATTTAATAATTATAACGAATGGGGGGAAACAATCGGTCATCTTCATTACGAAGCTTTTTCCGTTACCGGCGCATATGCACGGCGTTTTAACGAACGACATGATTTCGGTCTTACGACACGAATACTCTCGCAAAACATCAGTGCTGATCCGTTTAATATAAACGGAAAATCATATTCCACTGATGGGAAGGCATTGTATACCATTGCATTTGATGCCGGATGGAAATACCGTATCAATCCGTTTAAAATAAATTTTATGGGAAAAATGCGAACTATTAATAATCTTTATATTTCCGGTGTACTGAAAAATATTGGGGGTGGAATAAAGGGAGAAAAACAACGAAGTATGATTGTATTCGGTGCACTGTATCCAATACTGCCAACCTTAAAAGTATCTCTCGACTTTAATAAACCGGTATATCGCTGGCACAGTTTAGCTGATGGAGACTATCGTGTGAATACCGGCATTGAATATACGTGGCGTGAAATTATTTACGGACGTGCCGGTTTTCGACTGGCATCAAACGATCCGAATTTTATTGTACTTGGTGCCGGACTTCGCCATGCATGGAGCACCTATGAACTGACAATTGATTATACCGTTATGCCCTATGGTTCTTTGTTTAATGGGCATCAAATCTCTGTCGGACTGAAAATGAATGGTCTGGTTAAAACCGATTTAACAGAAAAAGAATTACGCATGGTACGGTATTATTATCAAAAAGCCATGATTTATTATATCCGAGATGATATTAATGGCGCAGCAGCATATATTGATAAAGTACTGGACATTGATCCGCATAATTCCAAAGCCCTCATGCGCAAAGAAGAGATTGATGCTATTCAAGAATTATGGGAACGTACCGGGGTACAACAGACTAAACTTGACAACGATGGTACTCCTGCATCATTTCCTGACATGTCGGAAGACACGTCCCCGGATCCATCAATGAAATACCGAAAAACAAAAAAAGCACGGAAAAATAATAAGAAAGGAAATACATCTTCATCATCGGAGAATACAGAATAATATACTCCGGCGGGATATTTAATATGGTACTGATTAATTTATGAAACAACGTCCGCTTTTAATAATTATTGCGCTTCTCATTATATGCACAGCACTCTATGCACAAGAAACCAGTACTACTCTCAGTGGCATCACAGCACCGAAAGAAATATTTGCTGAAGGTATGGATTATTACACGGCAGGTAATTACACCGCAGCAGCAAAAACATGGGATCGCTTGGTTGAACTTGATCCTGATAATAAAAATGTAATGCATTATCTTGAACTGACATACACCCTTATTCATAAAAAACATATTCTCATCGGACAGGGCATTGAACAGTACAATGACAATGATCTTATTGACGCATACAGCACCTTTAATCATATCGTCAGCGAATACGGAAATGACCGCCGTAGTGAAGAATGGATGGAACGAATACAAGTGAGTCTTAATGAACAGGCGCGACAACGAAAAATAAACCAATTAATTGTTGAAGGGGATGCACTTATTCAAAAAGAAAAATGGGCGCCGGCACAAGCAGCATTTCATCAAATTATAACTCTTGAACCACAACACAGTTATGCACGACAGCGGCTCAGTTATATTGACCGGCAAATCCGACAAGCACAAATAGCCGCACACGTTCAAACACTGTTAGCTGAAGCACAAACTGCCTTTAATAATAAAAACTATCGTCTTGCATTGGACAAGTGCAATACGGTTTTAACCCTTGCCCCTGATAATGAGAAAGCTATTACACTTATTAACCGTATCGTATCCTTACAGGAAGAATTAAATCGTCAGGAACAAATTAAGCAATTATTAAAGCAAGGTATTACCTATTTTGACAATGCTGAGTATGTTGTCGCAAACTCATATTTTGAACAGGTATTAGGGCTTGATGAAAACAATGCAACGGCTCGTAAATATATTAAGCAAATAAAATTACTATGGGATAAACAGCATGAATTAACCATGCAATTAGAACAAGCCCGTAAATTTCTTGAACAAGGTGTTTTCTTTCATAATAATGAAAAGTTTAAAGATGCGATATCAAAATTCGAAAATGCCGTAACTTTAGTTGAAGAGAATGAGGACACCGCATCACTACAGATAAAGAATGAAGCCCAAGCATGGCTTGAAAAAACACATGCCGCTATTGCCGACTATAAAAAACGCCGCCGCGAAGAAATGGAAGAACGTATACAGGAATATCTCTCAAAAGGTATTTCATATTTCTATAATGAAGAATATGAACAATGTATTTTATGGCTCAGCAAAGTTCTTGACATTGATGAAGATAATGAATTTGCACATGATTACATTAAACGTTCAAAAGATATACTCCGTAATATTTCGGAAGAAAAAATCGGACCGGATTCACCCTATTATGCATTAGTTGAAAACCTCAAAGATAAGGGATATGAATTGTACAATCAAGGGCGTTATAGTGAATCCTTAGAGTATTTTGAAAAAATTATATTATTATTCCCGGCTAATCGGGAAGCACGTACCATTATTACGAAAATTGGTGTACGCCTTGACCCCGAAATTAAAGAGGCTGTACTTGAACAACACTACCGTGCAGGGATTGCTGCTCAAGAACGAAAAGACATGCGCCGCGCAGAAAATGAATTTAAAACAATTACTGAAATTGATAAAACATATCGTGACGCACAAGCACGACTTGCCTCTATTCTGAGAAAAAAAGAAGCGAAAAAACCAACAGTGAATTTCATCAGCAGGAAACAATTAGAAACATGGCATACGCTGGCTATTGATTTATATAATAAAAAACAATTCACTCAAGCAGAGTCAACAGCAAAAAAAATTCTTACAGACAATACTCCTGATAATCCATATCGTGTAAAAGCAATTAATCTGATACAAAAATCACGTATGGCAACCGGTGCAACATCAACCGCAGCAAGCACAACGAAAACAACGCAGCAGCAAGATCCGGAAGCACAACGACTTTACCTGCAATCGGTTACTTATTATGTTAACGGAAATTATGAAAAAGCCTATGATTATTGCCAACGTGTTTTAAAACGTGATCCTCAGCATGTCAAAGCACAGGAAATGAAAGCAAAGCTGAAACGAAAATTAGGATATTAATACCACCGCCGCTTAATGCTTCCTCGACTTTACCCCTATAACGTTATTTATTCGCCAATGATAGTGTATTGCTGATTTTATATTTCCGGGGTTGCCATATGTACGGAATAATGCAAATATATCATATGAAAAGAACAGACCCCCTTTCATCACAAAGACGAATTACCATGCTGATTATATCAGCATGGAGTGTATTAATCATCGGCGTTTTATTTTCCATATTCTCGCCATTCCTCTCAGCTCAAATAAATAGTGATACTCAATCAAACGGCATAACCGTCGTAGCCGGATCTGAACCCACTGCCCCTGCGGCAATACACAAACTCACGCCGGCTGCTGAAAACAATACCATGCAATGGTATGATGTCCCTGAAAATAATATTGTATTAGCAATTATTGTTTTAATTATAACCATTTTCGGACTGTATTATTCAAGCGACAAACTTGTTGACAGTTCAGCTGAAATCGCTACTGATCTGGGAATGCGCAAAGCATTCGTCGGACTGACGATTGTTGCATTCGGCACTTCAATGCCTGAGTTTATTGTGAGTTTCATTGCTGCCATGAACGGAAAATCCGCTATTTGCTTCGGCAATATAATCGGCAGCAATATTGCAAACCTTGCATTAGTTATCGGTATTGCTGCACTTATTACACCAATGATTGTCGATAAAAAACTTCTCTTTAAAGAAGCATTAGTTATGCTTGGCGCAAGTGCCTTACTGATATTCTTTACCGCCCAAGACGGAATCAGCCGCTTTGAAGCAATCTTTTTTGTTTCACTTCTGGGCGCCTATCTTATTTGGTCAATACTGCGTGCAAAACAACCATCAACCGGAAAAGAAACGCATCCACACCTTACCGCTAAAGTAATACTTGTTTTAATCGGTTCAATGATCCTTTTATTTCTATCAGCACGATACCTCATACAATCCACCATAATCATTGCGCATGCCCTGAATATTCCTGAGATTGTTATTTCAATTTCAGTTATTGCGCTGGGAACATCCCTCCCTGAATTAGTAACCAGTATTGTTGCCATTATTAAAAAAGAGCACGAAATATCTATGGGAAATCTTATCGGATCAAATATTTTTAATATATGCGGAGTCATCGGCATTACCGGTTTAATAACGCGGCTGGAGTTTAATTTTTCAGAAAATCTTTTCTCATTACTGGCAATGATGGGTTTTGCTATTCTGATATGGATCTTTATGATTACCGGAAAAGTTATACGACGATGGGAAGGCGCTCTTGTATTATTGTTATATACAATCTATATTATTATTATATTTGTCATTTGATAAATATATCTGCTCATTTTCCGGCTAATCAAAATTATAAATCACTCGATACTATGAAAAGACACGGTGTATTGTACTAAAACCAATAACAGCACCTTGATACATGCGAGTTGTATTTATGTTTAAACATATATATCGAATAGTACTGTCAGTTGTATTTATTACCATACTATTACTGCCGGTGAATAATGCTGCGATTATCGGATGGGAAAAACCGACATTGATATCCGCTGCTTATGACGGAAACTTTCCGCTTGTGGTAAAAAGTGAAAACTACCTCACCTGTATGTTTGTCTATACTACTGATACGTATAATGCAATTATGATATGTGTTAAAAGTAATCTTCAAACTCCCTGGTCTGAACCAATGGAAATTCAACGATTATCTCCCGGACCGGCAGCACCAATTAGCTGCTGCACTGCACCGGGGAATACGTTTTATTTGACGTGGGAAGATTCCAGCAACCGCATATATTTTTCAAAATCAACAAATGGTCCCTATAGTTGGACACCAAGGATAGATATTATTGATACTGATATTCTTGGCTTTCTGCCGCAAATTTTTGTTGATAATATGAACCGTATTCATATTTTTTATCATGAAGCAAAAAAGAGTGTTGATAAGTTTAGTTTATATCGAATATACAGTGAAGATTTCGGAATAACCTGGAATACAAAACAAGCAATAGCAACAGAAATACAACAAAATGTACGCGGTTCGTTTTTTCCGGCAATTTTATTACTCAGCAATCAGTTTTTTCTTACATGGCAAGCCCGACAAGGGGGTGAAGAAGATGAAACACTTGATGATGAGTTATACTTTATTAAAAGTGATAACTACGGTGATACGTGGTCATTGCCTCATCAAATAGCCAACAATCTGTGGAATGATCTGCGTCCGAAAATGATTATTGATCCGAACTCAAAAAACCTGTATCTTTTCTGGGAAGCAAACCGTGAAGATGATTATGATATTTACTTTCAGGAAGGCGTCGCTCTGATTGATGGAACATACCAATGGAAGATACCGCAGCTGCTCTCGGACACGCCGACCGGATCACATTATGCCGATTGTATTCTTTCCTCAAATCGTATTAATGTTGTTTGGTACGACTATCGTAACGGAGAATCAGAACTTTATTCACGCACAATAACCCTTTCGGAAAAAACAAACATTCTCGGTAAAGAACATCGCGTAACCGATATGTCGGGTAATATTAAAAACCCCTCATTAATATCATTCAGCAACCGGTTGTTTTGTATTTTTCAGGAAATCGCCGGAAGCATTCATACTATTTATTATATAGTAAAAGATACTGATTGCTCAGCCCCCCGTATTACTTCAACCACTCATACTTCGGGACAACCATCCGCTGAGGTTACTGCACATATTATCATCAGCGCGCGTGATGACCCCTCTGGCAGTACCGGTTTTGCTTATGTTGTTGATTCATATAATAATACTACTCCGGATATTATAAATGCATATGGCAATGAACTGACACTTAATTTGAAAAATTTAAGCGAAGGCATACATTATGTGCATGCCCGTGCAATTGACGGCGCCGAGAACTGGAGCCCGACAACAACCTTTACGATCATCATTGATCTAACCGGTCCGCCGCCGCCGACAATTTATTCATCAACGCACCCGACCATTACCCCCTCATATAATCGAAACCCTATATTTTCATTTCATTGTGATGATACAATATCCAATCAAGGATGGTCATACATTTTAACAACCAATCGAAATGAAGAACCACCGGAAACATTAATGACTACTGCAACTCAAGCATTCTTTACAAATATTAATCCGGGGATGTATTTTTTTAAAGTCCGTGCATTAGATATGCTGAATAATTGGGGAAGCGCTGCAGAAAAAAATATTCAAATTAGATTAGATTCCACCCCGCCCGCTGCACCGTTCATCTTTTCTCCGACACATATTACGAACATTGCTTCGACAAACGCACACCCGATATTTCAATTCTCCGCATCAGACCCCATATCAGGAATCAGCGGTTACAGTTACTGTTTATGCACTGCAACCAATATCGTACCGCCGGCAAAGATTTTAACCACTACCAATACTGTTACCCTCTCCCGTGTCTATCATGGCACACAATGGATGAGTGCCCGTGCTGCCGATGGTTCAGGAAACTGGAGTCCGCCAAGTTATTACAGAATAATTATTAATACCCCTCTTTCTCTTGCATTGTATAGCCCGACGCATACCAATACCCTTCCTTCATCCAATAATAATGTCCTGATAGAATGGCACCCGCCGGTAGGATGGTATTGTGAAGGGTTCAGTTATGTTATGACAAAAAAATCTGATGAAGAACCGAATGATTTCATTAATAGCACCAATACAACAAATATATGGTATAACAATCTGGGTAATGGACACTATTATTTTAAAATAAAAGTAAAAACCATCAAAGGAGGTTGGAGCGCTTCCTATTCTCTTGAGTTTAACATCACCGGTGTTGAGGAAACAGCTATTGCTGATACAGCAATATTTGATAAAGACGGGTGGATTATTCAGGAACGACGTGTCGGTTATCGGGTAAAACAAGGCGATACACTATCGGGTATTATCAGTTATGTACTGCAATTAAAACTATTCGGTTCACATAAACGATATTTACACGCAATTGCACAATTTAATAATGTTGAAAATTTTGACTCTATCCGTCAAAATGATATTATCTGGTTTCCATGTATCACCGTTCACGAGGATGATACCGCTCAGGAATTAGCAATGCACTATATCGGATCGGAATCCGCTGTTCGTAAAATGATTATTATCGGCGATAAAAAGGATACGAATACGCTTGAAGCAGGAGATACGATAATTTTCCGTGATACCGGTTTTTTATCACATATTCACCGATAAAACAGCTCTCTATGCGGCATTTTTTCAGTGATGCCTGATACATGGCAACCGCTTTTAGAATGATATTTGATGTCAATATTTTAAATTATTATATTGATTTCTTACGCAGAATAAATTATAATTATAAATGAAGCTATAAAAGAGGATACATTATGCCGCCAGAAAAACCCCCGGTTGAAAAACTAACCAGTACTGAGGAAGCGAAAGAAAAACGGCGATATCCCCGTTTTTTATGTAATTTTACAATGGAAGTAAAAGGACTGGGAGATGTTACCGGAACCGTTGTTGATATGTCTCTCACCGGTTGCAGAGTTAAAATTATTGGAGAAGACTTGCCAATTACTGAATTGGAAAGTCAAATCGGCAATGAATTAAAGCTTTCGTTTATCCACGAAAATAAAGTCGTTGATGTCTGTCCCGCATTATTCCGGCGTATTATTTCCGAAGGTGAAAGTGAAATCGGGCTCGCTTTTGAGTTTAATGAAATGCCGCAGCAACTGCTGGGAAAAATATTTTGTATTGTTTTTAACCACTACCAATAATACGCAGGATATAGTTATGACAGAAATCCAAAATCAGCAACTGCAAAAACCGGCTGCATCAAGCACGAATCAAAACGTCCACAAAGTTGAACATTTTCTTGATAATGCTGAAGAAGGTTTCTTAGCCGTCGATAATGAAGGTATTATTACCTACATTAACCAATCGCTTCAAAATATTATCGGCGATGAAAAACGGTCTTCACTTATTGGAACAAATTTTAAAAAGATATTTGATAGCGGCAAATCAGCTGAAAGTGCACACGATCTGGCTCGTTCAATGGAAGAAGCACATATGCAGACATTGAAACTCCTTTCTGATGCACAAAAAGAAAAAAAAGAACTTGTTGAAAAATTAGCAAATATGCAGTCATTATTCCTGACGACAACCGTTTCATTTATTAAACTCATTGAAGCCCGCGATCCATACCGTATCGGGTATTCCGCACATGTTGCTCGCCTTGCAATGATGCTTGCCCGTAAAATGGGACTACCGAAAGACAAAGTGCAAAATATGGCATATGCCGGAATATTTCATGACCTTGGTATGGCACAAGTCCCGATGGACATTCTTCAAAGTGCAACCAAGCTGACGCCTTCACAGGCACTTGAAATTCAGAAACACCCGCAACTTGCATATGATTATCTTGCTAAAATAGATTTTTTCAAACCATTTCTTAATGACATTCTTTATCATCACGAAGACTGGGATGGTTCAGGATACCCCCGGCATCTTAAATCAGAACAAATTCCTATCGGCGCACGAATATTACATGTCTGTGATGCCTTTGTTGCATTGACCTCAAAACGACCGTATCGGTTAGCCCGCAGCCGAACACGAGCAATAGAAATACTTATGGAAAATAAAGGCGCTATGTTTGATCCGAAATGTATTGACCACTTTTTCTTCCTTATTAAAAATAAAGTAATTTAAGCAGTTTATTCCTGCTCTCCACGAGTAGCTTTTTTTTGCAGTGATAATGATTTAAAATATTCTTCAACAAGTGCTCGATATTGTTCCGGGTACTTCTGTGAAGACGGAACTCCAAAATCATGTTCTTCCTGTTTTTGTTTTATTACGGCAGGATCAATATCCTGAATATCGGTTTCATAGTGTGTTTGTTCAGCAGTTTCAGCCTGGCGTTTCTTCTTTCGTCCTTTACTCTGCAATGAACGCTGAGAATCCAGCATTCGTTCCAGTACTTTATCCTGTTTATTCAGTAATCGTTCATCAACATTATATTCTTCAAGCTGTTTTTTAATTTCTTCCATTTCACCGGCAAGATTACCCAACTGCCCCATCATTTTATCCATTTGATTACCATACATATCATGCATTTGCTGTAATGCATCCTGTATCATTTGCTGCTGATGAGCAAGTTCCTGTAAATACTGCTGCAGCTGCGGACTTGCACCGCCGGGCTTATTGCACTGCCCCTGAGCACGTTTGGTCTTTTTATTCAACTGTTTTTGCGCTTCAGCAAGTGAGTTCAACATATCCATCATATTATTCCCGGCCATTGCTTTAGATTGCTGACGAATTTGTTCGCTTGATTCCAATAACATAAGCGTTGCTTTATTAATACTGCCTAAACCCACCCGTGACAATGAATACGCTGACTGAAAATCCCCGGTGTTGATATACTCAGCTGAAGCAGTACACTGTTCTGCTATGGTATCAAACATACTGTAGAGTGTTTCATCCAGCATGACCGCACCGCGCATATCATCTATTAATTTATTTTTCAGCGCAGCAACTTTTCGCGCAATATCCAGTTCCTGTTCAGCCATTGAATGTGTACTGAATGCATCGCCCCCTTTAAAATCAAGGCGCCCTTCAAACGGTCTATCCACATCAGGATCGTCAATCCCGCATCTTTCACGAGCCCCATCAGCGACTGCTTCCTGTACTACCCCTATCCCGCCGAGGACAAAAATAATCTCATTTAATTCCTGTTGAATCTTCTCCATGGTTTTACCCTGCATCATTTCACGAGTATCTTTCATCATCCGGCTGATACGCTGCATTGTTTCCTGAACCTTTTTTCCCTGACTGCGGCAGGCACTCATATTTTTTTGGCTCATATTTTGTGAAAACTGCTGCATATGCTCCTGAAGTTTTTCCTGCTGAGCAATATGTGCCGCTTTTTTTAAATCTGATGCGGCATCAGGATTTGTTTCTTTCATTTTCTCAGAAAGCTCGCGTAATGCTTCTTCAAATTTTTCCGTCTCACGAGCATTCTGTTCAGCTTTTTTCTGCAACTCAGCAAGTTTCTTATCCGCAGTTTTAGGGTTTTGCTCCGCTTCACGTGTTTCCTGTTCCAACTGATTGTGTTCTTCCTGTAAGGTATCTAATTGATCAATAAGCGAGTCAAGCTGACGCTGATGCTGTGTATATTTCAATTGCTGTATCGTACGATCAAGCTTTTCAATAAACTCTTTTTGATTATACTGCGCAGTTTTCATATTCTCTTGTGTTTTATTCAGCATCATCTGCTCTGCTGCTTTCTGCAGCTGCTTCATTGCATTTTTCATTTCTTCACTAAGCAATTCATTCATAAGCTCTTGTATCTGCTGCATCTTTTTGACAATTTCCGGTGCTGCCATATTATTCTTTTGAGCCTGCGCTAACGTTTCATGTATATCTTTTTGTAATGTCGCCATTTCCTGCTGCAGGTCTGCCTGCTGAGCAGCAAGATTTTCAAGCTTCCGCCGGTCAATATAATTTAATTCTTTTTCCGTATCTATCTTTTCCGTTAATTTCTCTGTTGCTTCAGAAAGTTTCTTCTGTTCCTGTAATAATTCTTCAAGCTTATTGACCTGCTCATACTCACGTTTATTAAGCATGTGCAGGATTTCCATCATTGAGGGATATTTAATAACATAGGTTGGCGTATGTACAATATGTGCTTCCGGAATACGCGCCCCATCATCAGCTTCAATATAATACTCGATACGATCACCCGGAGTTAGGGTTATCTCATGTTCAATATCCCAGGTAAACTCCTGACGTACAACACGCTGCGGCTGAACGGCAAGTTTCTTTCGCACCCCGGAAACATTCAAATCAGGGACAAATGCCCGCTTTACGGCATATACAATAGATAATCCATTTATTGCAAAGTCATCACGCGCAACGATTATCAGCGGCACGTGTTGACCTTCAGGCAGTAATATATCCCGCCCCGGAGCTTCAAGCCGTACACTTGGAAAATTATCAGGAACCGGAATAATACTATAGGTAACCGGAGTAGTATTAGTATTGCCATTATTATCACGTAAGCGAAAATAATACGAATCTGCCCCGCGTACTGTCAATGCGGTTGAAAATCGCCGACCATGAATGGTTAGCGGAACGGAATTCCCTGCTTTCGTAAACACCATCAATGCACGATCGAGCTGATTATTGCATTCACCACGTATAATAACCCGTGTACCGATAACCGCTTCAATATTGCCGTTCCCTTCAGCACTATAATTTGGTATGTGCAAATATGGCGGATACATATACTGCACCGTAATTTTTGAAAGCAACGGACGGGAAACAACTGATACCGAATAACGATCAGTTTCAACATTCGCATGTGTTTTCGGATGCTGAAACAATATTGAATATTTAAAATCCGTTGTTACATCATCAAAATAAAATCGATACACCTGTGCAGGCACTAATGACAATACTGTTGCATTGGACGAAGAAACCGTTTTTATATTTGTTGTACCAACAAATGTTAACGGATCCTCCAATGTTTGTCCTGCCAACTGATACTGTATATGCAGATTACGCGGTGTCCCCCCTTCAATTAAAAAGGTTACAATAACATCACTTCCTTCGAGCACCGATATATTTCCGGGTTCAACCGAAAACGGGAGATTTTTTGCTGCCATTCGCATATCGCACGGATTAATAAAACGTGCAGCATGCAGCCGGAGACGACTCTGTGCTATTCCTGCGGTAACACTCAGTACAATAAGAATGCTGACAATCCAAACTGCAATCCGAGTAATTTCTTTATATGAAAATAAGGATGAAATTCGTACTTTCCGAAACCGGCGAATGGTATCTTCTATCAATGACTGCATAAGAAAATCACTACTATACTGCTGCCCATCAGCCATTTGTACGACGGATATAATCTGATCATGCATATGCAGTTTGTTTTCAATATCCACAGCACTTTTCTCAAGTGTCTGTCGATTACGAAATATATGCAGAATCTGACGTATAAGAAGAATGCATAAACCGCTCACCCATCCTCCCCATATACACCAGCGTATAAACTGAGGAAGATATACAATGCTATCAAAAAAAGAAAACAGAGAAAAACAATCAGCGAGAAAAAAACAGCGAGAAAAAAACGAGTGGCAATAGTTAATGTCCAGTACTGCCGCGTGTATGATTGAACTTTACGAATAATGTACTGTGCAGTGTATTTCATAGGTATACTATAGCGTAACAACCGCAAAAAATAAACGTCTATTTATCATTTTTGCCGACCGAATAATTTACATCCCGGTTGTTTCGATATGCTCTTTTTTACCGAACCGAACACCAAATAACCGGTATAATACCATCTCAGTAAATAGTATAGCGGTCAGTACCAGTAAAATAAGTGCGATAATCGAAATTGCACAACTGAAGGTATCGGAAAATCCGCGGGATAATATCAACCGGACTAAGGCAATAACCGTTACTATTGCCATAAAAATCATTGGAATATCAATATACCATGTCGGTTTCTTTCTTGAAAACAACCATAAAGAAATAATCATCAGCGCCAATGCGGCAAGTAATTGATTTGTTGCACCAAATGCCGGCCAGATTGACTGCCATATCGGAATAACCGTATCAGTACCGGGTATTGTTACCCGTTGAAGAACCGTGATAAGCGGTATGACGACAATTCCAAGAGTCAATGGATATTTCCAAGCACTTTTAACCGGTATATGCAATAATTCAGTTATAACATATCTGCTTAACCGTGCTGTTGTATCAAGTGTTGTAAGAAGAAATGTTGATATTGCCAGCAATGCAAAACTAAAACTTATTGCCGGCGGGACATGCAGCCGTTCAAGAAACATTCCCAATCCGCGAGCGAAAATACTTGTTGCTTTAAATTTCCATTCCATATTATGCGCAATCATACCATCAGTAACAATCGACGCTATATCATTTTTTGAAAGCACCATAACCGTTGCCAGTGCAATCAGTGCAAGGATACTTTCTATAACCATCCCGCCATATCCGATATGTCGTGCATGACTTTCTTTCATTAGCTGTTTTGCCGTTGTACCCGAAGCAACGATACTATGAAATCCTGATACAGCACCGCAGGCAATAGTTATAAAAAGCACCGGAAATATTGGTCCGATACGGAAAATCGATGTTAATGAGTGAATTATGGCAGATATTCCCTGTTGATTCACATCACCACGCGCACCTAATGTTTCCCGAATTGAATGCAAAAACGTATCAACCGACGCGCCGGTCAATACAGCATCGTAATTAATTATTCCTCCGACAAGAATAATCCCGACAACACCGATAAGAACTGACGCAAATAAAAGAAATGATGATAAATAATCACGAGGCTGCAGCAATACCCATACCGGCAGCAATGATGCAATAAAAACATACACCGTCAGTATTAATGCCCACATATGCTGCGCCGTTACTGCTCCGCCGAAAAGCGATTGTCCGACCCCTGCCAGAATTGTATTATTGATGGGAAGCTGCATACCAAAGAACAGCCCGCCAAATACCAGAGAAACAAATACCACGGTGAGCAACCAAAACGGCAGACGCGTATGCTTTAATACCTGCCCGAAAACAACCGCCAAACCGATATACCATAATGAGGCAGTGGCAACATCACCGAATCCGGCTAATGCCTCTGCAGTTAAATCAAGAAAAACAATCATAACATAGACTAAAAAGAAAAGAACAAAGATTAAAAAAACATGATATGACAGTTTTGAAAGATTGCTTTTTATTACATACGCGATTGACCGTGCATCATGCCGTATACTCACGACTAATGATGAAAAATCATGTACTCCGCCGATAAGAACAGTACCAAGCACTATCCATAGATATGCCGGCAGCCAACCGAATGCCAGACCTGCAACGATAGCACCGATAATCGGACTTGCACCGGCAATGGATGAAAAATGATGCCCAAGCAATACCAATGGCTTTGTCGGCACATAATCAACACCATCGTTATTTGTCTCAGACGGAACCTCACGTGCATCTGATATATCATACTTCTTTTCTAAAAAACGCCCATAGAAAACATATCCAAGAATAAAAACAATAATCGCTCCGGCAAACAGTAATAACAGCATACTCTACTCCCGAAATAATGATGTACCTAATGGTATGTAATAACGGTATTTTTTTCAAGCACTATTATATACCCTATAAATATTAAAGATAGGAATATTGACAATATCAATGAAGCATGAATATATGCTATCTATAACATTCACGAATGGAGATTGTAACCCAAGCATGAATATCCCGCGTATCCGCCGACCTGTCGTTGAAGGAATGTTTTATCCTGAAGATACGCATACCCTGCACCACACTGTTCAACACCTGTTGGATCTCGTTCCTGATACTGATCCTCCGCATATGCCGTTTGGCATGATTGTACCGCATGCCGGTTATGTATATTCAGGGCTCACCGCTGCACATGCATATAAATCCATTCAAGGGAAAAACATCGATACTATTATTCTTATCGGACCCTCACATCACATCCCCGTCAGCGGCATAAGCGTTTACCCTGCGGGAGATTATATTACTCCGCTTGGTCCGGTCCCGATAGACGCATCAATTGCCGAAATATTTCTTCAATGGAAATATGGGGAATGTATCATAACAGCTCATCAGGAAGAACATTCACTGGAAGTACAATTGCCATTCCTGCAAGTAATTCTCGATACGTTTGCCATAGTCCCGATTCTCATGGGCAATCAATCGCAATCCATGGCACAAAAACTTGCACAACTGCTACTGTCTGTTATAAAAACATCAAAGAAACGAATTCTGTTTATTGCCAGCACTGACCTTTCACATTATCATACCGCTGCGGCTGCACAACACATGGATAGTAAAGTACTGCCGCTTATAGAAACCATTGATCCTGACGCACTGTGCCGGTTTCGTGATGAAGGATTGATTGAAGCATGCGGTGCCGGACCGATGGCAGCACTTCTTTATGCTGCTCAACAAACAGGAATTACACGCGGATTGATTAAACATGTTACTCATTCCGGAGTAGCTTCCGGCGATCACAACAGAGTAGTCGGTTACGTTTCGGCGGTTCTCTATGCATAATACATCTTATCTCTTCTTCGCTCTATTGATTATACTCACTATCGTAATACTGCTGCTGCAGCCACTGCATGCCGCCGGACATATAACTGATATTACATGGACAATTAATGACAACGGTAATGCAATTTTCATCGTTACCACCAGTTGTGCAGGATATGTTACTATTGCTGTTGATGAGGTTAAAACCCCGATCTCGAGCATTCACGATGTTATCGATAAAAAGATTTACTCCCGCCATTATACTTCCGGGAAACAGTCAAAAAAGCATACAATTATTGTTTCCAATCTTACAGCGGGAAAAACATACTATTATGTCCCTTTTCTGTATATGCCAAACAGCGGATACCAATACTGCACCCCAATGGATTTTTATGTTCAATACGGTCTTTCCTTCAGCGGATCCCGATTGCCCCAATTTACTCAATTTGATTTATACTACACCGCTGCCGGAAGAGTCCCCGTTTTTCATCTCGAAAGTGATATGCCGACAAAAGCCTCTTGTTATATCTTCACTGAAAAACCGGATATGCTGAACAATTTGAATGTCATTCAACAGCAGGCAACTGCCGTTATTACCGCAAAAGACTATGCAACCGTGCATGATTTGAAGCTAACCAAGTTATCAGATAAAACACTGTACTATATTATTCCAGTGATTGAAACAACGGGCAAACAAAATACGTTTTACTCACCTTTTTGCATTCCGGTTAAATCAAGCACAACCCCTACCGGAGGAAAACGGGTTCGATGGCAATCATCGTATACATTGACGGTATCAGGAAATCGAAAGAATAGCGAACTTCATTTCTGGATGGTTGATATGCGCGCTACAAATGAAATGCAGCATTCCGTACAGCTTGAATCCGTTTCGCCGCAGCCATTCCGTATTTCAAATAAAAAACTGTATTTTTACTTCGACTCCCCACAAAAAAATATTGTCATCACTACAACATGGTCAGCGGATATATATCCATTCATGAACACCCTTTCAGCACAGGAGAAATCCTATTCACCTCAGCAGCAAGCTGCGGTGAATCGTCAACAGCCATGGTTGACCGCAGCAATACCGGGAAGAATTTATCCCGAAAATAAAACAATACAGACCTATGCGCATTCTCTTTTCACCTCATCAATAGTATATTCAAATATATTTCATACCTACCGATGGATAATTGACCGTTTGGAATATGATTATGCAGCCGGTAAAAATCTCCGCACTGCATCTGATACCATCTCATCCGGACGGGCTGAATGTTCAGGATACAGTGCTGTATTTGCCGCACTCCTGCGGGCACAACAACAGCCGGTAAAAATTGCATTCGGTGTAATGCTGCCTTCTGCCGAAAGCCCCCGATCAGAACTGAATACTCATGTATGGAACGAAGTATTTTCACGTGATGAAAAATGGCTGCCGGTGGATGTAACACATGGTGAACCGGAAATCATTAACTACCGATGTGCCCGATATTTTCCTGCCGATCGCATTACATTCGGATATATGCGAGGACCGGAACAGTTAACACGTATGGAAAACGGTTCAACACCAAAAATACTGCCTATTGATAATTTCACGTTATATTATCGCTATTCCAGCGGCGCAATTGCAGTCAGTATCAGCGAAAAACACACTCTTCTTGATATTGAAGATATACACTAAAATCAGCCGCGGTTATACAATCCTTATCATATTCTCAATGCCTTCTTATCCCCGATAACAATCACATACAAAACGTTAAGTTTTTATAATAAAAAATCCGATACTAATAATGAGTAAGCCTATCTGATGAAATAAACCAAATAGGCGGGGACATATCAAACGAGGAGCTCTTGATCATGAATGGTCAAACCTCAATAACAGCAATTGTTGAATCTCAAGTACAGTCTCTTAACCGCATAAACCAATTACAGGGTAAACTGATACAACAGCAATTGGATTTAGCAACAAAATTGTTACGCGTCGCAACGTATCAGAAAGTTGGAGAAATCGGAGTTGGTGAGAATACGGATGTTTACGGATAATATCATTCTGAATTCGTATACATACAGAAAGGTTGAAACAAGATGATTCAGAGAACACTGGATGGATATCGTATCGGCGCAATTGCAAAACAGCCGACTTCATTATCAGTACAAAAAATACCACAGCGGCGAAGATCGTTTAAAGATGCATTGAATAATCTCAGCGGGCGTTCAAGTTTGTTTGATGCAATAAAAACACGCTATGAACGAGAAAAACAGATCATGTTAAAAGCTTCTTCTGTTGCGCCGGTTGGTCATGTTTCAATCATCGGCAATACTTCCGCATCAAGAAAGACCTCTCCCGGAAACACACATACGATGCCGTTAACGACCGTACAAGAGCCGCATCGCGGTCGAACTATTGATATATATGCATAATAAATTGAATTATTAATCAGCCCGACATCTTTTGTATTCTATCCCCAAATAATCCCAAATTAAAAAAACTGCTGTATTTTATTCTTTAGATTTATCGTTTGTAGTACGTATTCTGCGCTATAACGAAACAGACTATCCCCTGCTCTTGACTTTTAATACAAACGAACAAAGTTTACTGTTGTATCGCCGGAAGTATTACCGGCGAAGAGATACATTGTTATTCATGAATAATCGGAACAAATATTTTTTGCCCCGGATAAATCAAATCGGGGTTTTTAATCTTATTGCCGTTTGAATTATATAAGCCAACCCAGCTGTATGGATCCTTGCAGTATCGTGCAGAAATATCCCACAATGAATCGCCACGTTTCACAATATACGAAATAATTTTTACCGAACGATGTTTACGAGCGCCGGGATGGGCAGCAAGGTCAGATTGAACCTGCTGTTTTATTCGTTCTTCCATTGAACTAATACGACTATTTTGCCGCATTTGTTCCTTTTGAATATTAGTCAATGTTTGTGATGTTGTTCGTAATTGACCGGAAACACCCAGACTTCCCTGTTCCTGAAGAACTTCCAATGCAGCTTGACGGGTCATTGTCTGAAAGGGATTACCAATACGACTTGATAATGCCGGCACTTTAAAAAGTAAAACCGTAACTAATCCGGCAAGAAAAATCAAACCGGCAATAATGGCGATAAACCATGTTCGCTGCTGACGTAATAAATGTTTTACTTCAGTAACGGTAAAGGTATGAACATCACGATGTTTGCGCGCTGTATGAAATGATGAAAGGTCTTCCAATGGCGGCAATACAATTTCTTTTTCATATACGGTATATGTTCTTTCCTGATGATCGGCCGGTACAGTTTTTTTATGGGTAAAATTAAGCGTCTTTTTATTATTCATAACACTATCCTTTGATGAAATATCGGAGGACGTGGAGGATTTCGATAATACCGATGCTGTCGAACGCCCGCCGAGAACAAGCATATCTTCCTGTGTATTCATTGCCGGTTCTGCCGCAGCTGATTGCTGCACACGTTTTTCAACTTCAGCATTCTGTAAAACAATAGTATCAACCTTTTTACCTTTAAACCGACTATTTGTTTGTGATTTCAATTCCTCAGCAGCATTAAACTTCACAACCATACGAGCGGGATACGTTACCATTTCACCGGTTGCAGGATTGCGCCCGTTTCGTGGAGCACGTTCATACACCGAAAAAGTTCCGAAGTTCGGAATACGAATACTTTCACCGCTTAATAATGCAGCACTGACCTTTTCCCCCAGAGTATTGAGTATTTGTTGTGCACTGGTTTTCGTAAGATCAAATTCCTTTGCCAGTTTGGCAACTAATTCTGAAACTTTCATGATAGAAGTCCTTTATTGCTTATTCAATGATCTATCAAGTGCTTTAGCTGTTTTAAACTTCGGCACCATTTTCTCAGGGAGCCAAATAATCTCTCCCGTCTGCGGATTACGGCTTTTTCTAATTGACCGTAAATGTGCGGAAAACTTGCCGACATTATTTAATACACACGAATCCTGTCGGGCAAGTCGTTCTGCAATAGATTTAAAAATATATACGGTAATATCATGTGCTTTTTTCTTACTAACGGCAGTTTCCTCTGCAATTGCATCTGTCAATTCTTTAAACTTCATCGTGCTTACTCCTTAACATCCAATAGCTCATAAATTTTAATCGGCTTTTCTTTCCCTTTGACATAAATCGGGTCAACTTCATTGACAATAACATCATTACTAATATCGAGATATGTCGATTCAGCCATAAGAATATCTTTTAAACCATTTTTATTTGCATTATCACAAAGGCGTGCGGCAAGATTTACATTATCACCAATAACGGTATAATCCATACGCCGTGAACTGCCCATATTACCGGAAATAACCTGTCCGGTATTCAATCCGATACCAACACGGATTTCAACTTTCCCTTCAGCAATACGTTTTTCATTGAGTATTTTCAATGCAGCAATCATATCGACGGCACTCTTACACGCATTAAATGCATCCCGCGGATCATTTTTCGGAACACCATATACCGCCATGATTTCATCACCGACATATTTATCGATAGTACCGTTATTTTCCATAATAATATCAGAAAATAATGTTAAGTAATCATTCAGCATTTCAACAACATCATGCGGTTCCATTTTTTCTGAAGTTGACGTGAAACTCCGTATATCACAAAACAGCATCGTTACGGTTGTATAATCACCGCCAAGTTTTATATCACCGCTATCCAGCATTTCCGAAACAACGGCATCACCGGCAAATTTACTTGAAATATCTCTCAACCGCTCACGTTCACGAAGACCGCCGGTCATGGAGTTAAAGTTATGAGTAATAAGCCCTATTTCATCGCTTGATCGTATATTAACATGAACATTAAGATCACCGTCAGCAACACGCTGCATCGCACTAACCAGCGTTTTAACCGGCGCCGTGATTAACAAGGTCATTATTAATGCAGCAATACCACTGCCGAGAATTGCCAGAATACCAATTAAAAATATTGTTTTCTGCAGTGATTTTTTTGCCTGCTCAATCGGAGAACGATCAAGTCCAATATGTACTTCGCCTTCATAAGTATTTAAATTCGGCGCATCAGGCTTCATGCCAATCGGATATGAAATATCATATATACCGGATGGATTGACCCCTGCGGCAATAGTTTTTCTGATTTTAGGGCGGGCATTATAATATTCACCGAAATAGCTTAATACTAATGGCGGTAATTTCGGCACACCTATCTGATTAGTCCCCGAAAGACCGATTCCCGTATCATCAATATTATATTCACGTTTATAGGCACTAATAAACTCATTCGGCGATGCATCTTTTTTTTGGTAATACTCTTTATACGACATAAGCTGCGGCAGCGGCTTATAGGGGTCTAAAAACTTATGCCGCGATGGATCAGGATAACCGATATACTGAAGATTTTGATTAATAACCGATACATAAACGACATTCTCCATAAGAATCAAGTCATCAACAATATCTTTGAACTGAAGCTCAATATCACCGGCTATTAGTGAGTTATTATAAAAATTACGATCAAATGCCACCGGAACCTGATTTTGCAGTGCAATAGAAACAAGAGCGGTTTTACAGTGATTTGCAAGATTCCTTCCCTGCGCATACCCGTTTTGCATCATTTGGTATTCTATTTTATTACCGGCAATTTTCGTTGCATTAAAACTGATAAGAATAACAATAAGCATTACAATAACAACAATCAGCAATATCAATTTTTCTAACAGCGAAAAACGAACTTTTATTTTTTTTGCCGGGGCATCAGCATTAAGTGCCGGTGCGGTTGAACCTTTATTTTCTGTCATATATAACTCCTTCCCTATCGATTAGGGAATATTTCATACCATAATTGTATCATAAGTCTGTATAAAATTCACGTACTAATTATACATACGCTTATATACCTCTTTATTATGTATCGGAGTATATAAAAAAGGGTTTAGGCAATTGAAGCGATAAAATTGAGAGGAAATAAATTATCAGGATTATACATTTTTAAGAAAAAAATGAGCGGGCGATGGGAATCGAACCCACATAATTAGCTTGGAAGGCTAATGTTCTACCACTGAACTACGCCCGCATCGAGTGTAAAATGCACACCTAATATACGTGCCTGTAAATAAATGTCAAGTGTAATGCTGGTCTTTGTCATGCTCAGCGCAATGTATTATATATGGTTATACCGCTGCTGCGCGTGTAATACGATATGTATTCATTATGCGGCAATGGTTACGAAACCACGCTTAATTATAGGTAAACTACATTTTATACACATGTGATAATTATGCATATGCTTCCAATCATAACGGTTGCTATACCATAATAATTATATTACACTCATGCATTAAATGACCGGCAAGGAGGATGTCCATGCATACAGCACGAATTGGTATTATCGGCGGAAGTGGTGTTTGTTCTATTGAGGGACTAACTATTCTGGAAGAAAAAAAAGTTGTAACCCCGTTTGGCAATCCGTCCGATACAATTGTCATCGGAACTTTTAATACCGGTGAACCGCTGGCATTCCTGCCGCGGCATGGTCGTGGTCATACAATACTGCCCTCTGAACTGCCGGTTCAAGCGAATATGTATGCACTCAAATCGTTGGGCGTTGAAGTTGTTATTGCAATCAGTGCCGTCGGTTCATTACAGGAAGAAATAAAACCGGAAGATTTTGTTCTGCCGGCACAAATTATCGATCGAACGAAAAATCGGCCAAGTACTTTTTTCGGTGAAGGCATCGTTGGTCATATTCAGTTTTCAGACCCGTTTTGTACTGATATACAGGATGATCTTGCAGCAATAATGGATACACTCGGATATTCGTATCATCGTGAACAAACCTATGTTTGTATGGAAGGTCCGGCATTTTCCACACGCGCAGAATCACACTTCTACCGCTCACTTGGTGCCGGTATAATCGGCATGACCGCACTGCCGGAAGCAAAACTCGCTCGTGAAGCGGAAATGTGTTACGGACTGATTGCAATGTCAACTGATTATGACTGTTGGCGTGAAGGGGAGGAAGACGTTTCAATAGAAATGGTACTGCAACATGTAAAAAATAATGCTGAACGTGTTCAGCATATCATTAAAAAAGTCAGTGCCGGCGGCATACGAAAAACAAATTCCTGCCCATGTCAAAGTGCGGCAAAATTTGCTATCATGACAGCACCGGATGTTTTACCGGAAAAAACAAAAAAGAAATTGGATCTTTTATATGGTAAGTACTGGAATGCATAACAGCACACTCACTTTTAATAATACAACCGCACGCATAATACGTATACTCTGTCTTTGCATAATACTTCTTGTCATTACAACCCCTGTTTTTGCAAAAAAGAATAAGACAACCTCTACAACAAATACCGCCGTATCAAACACCATTTCTGATGTGTATGTTGTCCCGGAAGCCGCTGCGCATTACACTGAAGTTCAGCAATACTATCTTGAACAAAAACGCCCGAAAGAACGACCCGCGCGTATCCCCGACAAACCAATTCGTCGTATGGAGATAACCTTTTTCATCAGTTTACCCTTGATTTATTGGGACAGCTATTTATTATTGCAGGTCTATAATACTATTGTTAAAGATAATTATAATTTTGGCGAGAAACTTCCGGACGAACATGACCGATTTATCAATGTCAGTTCATTACTGCTGGCAAGTTACATAACCTATACTGATTATCTTAATCATAAGAATAGCTGGAAACAAATGCGTACTGAAAAACACAGCCGGACTCTTTCATATACCACACCATCCGATAGTCATGTGCATCATCAGCCGATGGTACAAATGCCGATAATCGGAATACGCTTTTAAGAGGACATCATGAATTACAGCTCAACATTAAATCTACCGAAAACCTCCTTTTCCATGAAAGCAAATTTATCGCAACGCGAACCGAAAATGGTTGAACAATGGCAATCAAATGACATATACGGTCAAATCAGAAAGCAACGCAGTGGTGCGGAAAAGTTTATTCTGCATGACGGTCCCCCGTACGCCAATGGCCATTTGCATATGGGACACGCACTGAATAAAACCCTCAAAGATATAATTATTAAATATAAGACGATGCGCGGATATGATGCCCCATACATTCCGGGCTGGGACTGTCATGGTCTTCCGATTGAACATAAAGTTATTGCCGATCTTGAAAAAAAAGGCAAGCACGATCTCCCGGCACCGGTTATCAGAAAAATATGCCGTAACTATGCACAATCATTTGTTGACATTCAACGTACAGAATTCATGCGGCTTGGTGTTTTCGGAAATTGGCAAAACCCCTACCTGACAATGTCAAAAGAATATGAAGCAACAATTATTGAAATCTTCGGCAAACTGGTAAAAGAAGGATATATATATAAAGGACTGCGCCCTATCCATTGGAGCTGGGCAGCACAAACCGCACTCGCAGAAGCCGAATTAGAATACAAAGATCATATATCACCAAGTATATATGTGCAGTTCCCGATTTCTCAAAAAAATGCGCAGCCCTTACACCTGCAGCATGATATACCGACATTCTGTGCAATTTGGACAACAACTCCCTGGACTCTTCCGGCAAACGTCGCTATTGCAATACATCCGAGTGCTCAATATGTTGCCGTACATGATATTGTTGATGATCGTGAGCAGTATTTAATTATGGCAGAAGATTTGGTTCCCGAAATCTTTGCTAAAATCGGACGCACCCATAAATCAATTGAAAAAATCGACACAAAAGCATTATGCAATACTATTGCCCGCCATCCCTTTATTGATCGTGATGTTCCGATTGTTACTGCTGATTATGTAACGCTTGATACGGGAACCGGTCTGGTGCATACCGCCCCCGGACACGGTATGGAGGATTATCAAACAGGTAAAAAATATAATCTGCCGGTTATTTCGCCGGTTGATAATGCAGGACGCTTTACTGATGCGGTTCCGGACTGGGCAGGTATGAATGTTTTTGATGCCAATCCGAAAATAATTAAACACCTTGATGCATTGCATATGCTTATTTTCAAAGAAGATATTACTCATTCATATCCGCACTGCTGGCGTACAAAAAAACCGGTTATCTTTCGTGCTACCCCGCAATGGTTCATGCGTATTGATACTCATAACCTTAGAGACAATGCATTGAAAAGTATTCAACAGGTGCATTGGCACCCGGCGCGGGGAGAAACGCGTATTACTGAAATGGTACATCAGCGCCCTGATTGGTGTCTCTCCCGACAACGGGTATGGGGAGTTCCTATTCCGGCATTTCATTGTACGAAATGTGATGCAACGATCCTGAATGAAACAACAATTGATCATATCCGAACTATCGTCAATACCGAAGGCATTGAAGTGTGGTATACGTACACGGCAGAACAACTGCTGCCGGCAGGATTTACCTGCCCCGAATGCAATGCCCCTGTCTCAAAAATTGAAAAGGAAAATAATATTCTTGATGTTTGGTTTGATTCCGGTGTTTCGCATTTTGCCGTTTGCGAAAAACGTGATGAACTGCAAAGCCCCGCGGATATGTATATCGAAGGTTCTGATCAGCATCGTGGATGGTTTCAGTCATCACTCTGGCCGTCTGTGGCATTGCATAATCGTCCGCCCTATAAAAACGTTATTACGCACGGCTTCGTCCTTGATGAACACGGTATTGCCATGAGTAAAAGTGAAGGTAACGTTATCGATCCTTTGGAGGTCAGCGGTAAAACCGGTGCTGATATTATTCGGTTATGGGTTGCCTCATCAGATTACCAAAACGATCTTAACTTCGGCAATACTATCATTGATCGTTTAACTGAAAGTTATCGCCGTATCAGAAACACCGCTCGTTATTTACTTGGAAACCTTACCTATTTCGACCCGAAAAAAGATGCGCTGCCGCTTACTGAATTAACTTCATTCGATAAATGGGCGCTCCTTCGGTTAGAAATATTTCTCAATCGTGTTACGACTGCTATGGAAGAATATCATTTCCATGTTTTCTTTCATGCATTAAACAATTTTTGCAGTGTTGATTTAAGCTCGGTGTATTTTGAAGTACTGAAAGATATTTTATATGTTGAAAACGCTGCTGATCATATCGGACGATCAGCCCGCACGGTATTATCAATAATATTTGACGTGCTGAGTCGTGTTATCGCACCGGTTCTGACATTTACTGCTGAAGAAATGTTTCAAACTCGATTAGCCGCATTACATCAACCTGAAAAAAGCATACACCTGCAGGACTGGCCGAAACTTGATTTGCCGTTCTCTGATACTGAACGCACTGAACTGAACGAAATCTGGGATACTTTAAACACCGTCCGGGCAGTTGTTAAAAAAGGGCTTGAACGTGCCCGAACAAGCGGCATGATTGGTCAATCCCTTGACGCAAAAGTTATTATTGCCGTACATGACACTTCACTGCAATCCTTCCTGAACGAACATAAAGATAAACTAACCCCTATTTTTATTTGTTCACAAACGGAAATTGCATCATCTGCACCAACACCGACTATTGAAGAAAACGGAATTACCGTTACGATCGTTAAAGCAGATGGTGATAAATGCCCGCGCTGTTGGCATTACGCTGCTGACATCGGCACTGATACAGCGTATCCTGAATTATGTCCGCGTTGTACATCCATTGTTAAGGAGCTTTCAAAAGATGATTAATACCGAAACCGGAACGGTGAATACTGCCGACGAGACCGCTAAACAAAAAAAAGAAGGTATTGCCGCATTATTTGAACCTATACCCCAATCTTCGTTTATGCCGCTGACACAGCATCTGCTTACCATTGCGGTATTCATTACTGTTCTTGGATTGGATCGAATGACGAAATGGTTCCTATTGCAATGGCATACCGCATGGACAACAGGACGCCAACTATTTGCCTTCACTCCGATTGTATATAAGTTTCTGCAAAATTTTAAAATACCTGTTTTACCGAATAATATTTTAAACTTCATTTTCAGCAGAAACACCGGCTGGGTATTTGGTATCGGGACGGGACTTGACCCCGCTTTTCGTGTGCCAATTTCACTGTTTTTTTCATTAATCGCTATATTGTTTATTGTCTATATTTATCTTATTACGCAGAAGCATATTTTACATAAAATTACTTTCGGAATGATTCTCGGTGGTGCCATCGGCAATTGTATTGACCGTGTTGCCTTTCCGCTGCAGGGGGTTATTGATTTTATTGATATGCCTTGGCTGCATGGAACACGTTTTGCAACCTATAATATTGCCGACAGTGGTATTGTCGTCGGCGTACTATTACTTATTATTATTTTATGGATAGAAGAATATAAAGAGAAAAAAAAGGAGCATGTTGCATTATCCGGCATTCAAAAGGATTTATAAATGCTGCCTGTTTTATTTTCAATTCCACCGATACCGTGGTTTCTCGCATTTGGTATTATTGCGCTTCTCATCGGTGCAGCATATCTGCTGTACCGCCGAATGATGCAACGAGAATCCTTCACGGCAAGCACCCTGCATGCTCCTGACACACTCATTGAAATATTACTGCACCGTTACCGCACAGTTGATCAATCATTGCTTAAACAGTGTATACATGCCGGCGGAGTACGAATCGACGGTATACCGGTACAACAAAACCCGCAGGTCAACCCCGGACAACTCATTGAAATTGACTTTTCATATAAAAATGAAATGAAAGAAGCCGGTGCTGATCGTAACCTGCTGAAAAAGTTTTATCACAGTAAACTGCTTGATCTTTTTACCGTTCTCGGTATCACGCTCGCATTTATTATCGGGATAACGGTATATACGAGTATCTCAGGAAATCACCTGCCGGTGCATACGTACGGAATATGTATCGCTCTTGCGTTTCTTTCCGGAATCCTAATAGCTTATTATCATGCTCCGCTGAATAACATTCCCCGAATGGCGATTATTGATCTTGCTTTATTAACTATGCTTGGCAGTATCATCGGTGCACGATTATTCTATATACTTTTTTACGAATGGAATGACTTTATACGTCCGCCTTTTACACTAGAACGCCTCTTCAGCGGCGGATTAGTTTTTTACGGGGGACTGATCGTTGCCGTCATCATCGGTACGGTATATATTATTAAAAACAAATTACCCTTTTTTAAGGTTGCCGATGTTATGGCACTTGCATTACCGATTGGTATTTTTTTCGGGCGATTAGGGTGTTTATGTGCCGGTTGCTGCTATGGAAAACCGGCTGCCGGTATTTTTAAAACGCTCGGCTTAGGTATGCGCTTCCCGTTAAGTGCCGCTGCAGGTCTTGATCCGAACTCAATACCCCCTATTGCATTTAATCATACCGGACAGATCAATGCTGCTGTAACAACTGTACCATTGTATCCGACACAATTAATCGCCGCACTTAACGGCTTATGGATTTTTGGACTTTTACTCTTTTTATTTCACCGTACATCCCGCTTTAACGGGCAATTATTCTGTTTATTATTGATATTGTATCCGCTCGTTCGCTTTTTTGAAGAAAGCATACGTGCCAATGAAACCGTATTCGCTGAAGCGCTCGGAACACTGACGGGAATACACTTGACTGTTTCACAATGGATTAGTATCCCCATAGCACTTGTCGCTGCAATAATATATGCTATACTCTATTATAGAGCAAAAACATCGTATCAATCAGCATGATTATAATAACGCTGTAATATAAAAGGAATACCTCATTTTATGAGCATGGAACAGGAAATACTCATTGTCGAACCGGCGGATAATGATATACGTCTTGATGTGTATTTATCGCAGAACTTTCCTGATACCTCGCGAACCCGCCTGCAGCGTTTAATAAAAGACAATTTTATTTTTGTGAATAGTAATAAAATCTCACCACATTACAAAGTTTCCAGCGGTGATAAAGTTACCGTCGTATTCCCGCCGATTGAACAATCCGAACTTATCCCGGAAACCATGCCGCTTGATATTCTTTATGAAGATGATGATCTGGTCATTATTAACAAACCTGCAGGAATAATTGTTCATCCGTCATTTAAAAATTACGAGCATACCCTTATCAATTATCTGCTCGGATACGGCATTACCCTAAGCAGTATTGGTGCGCCCATTCGCCCGGGTATCGTTCATCGGCTTGATAAAGACACCAGCGGTATTATCATCGTTGCAAAATCAGATGCGGCACATCTGCGTATTGTAGAACAATTTAAAAACAGAGAAGTGAAAAAAAAATATCTGGCAATCGTTAAAGGGAAACCCGCCAAGATGGAAGGAAGAATCGAAACACTTATCGGACGCCATCCAATTAAACGAAAAAAAATGGCAGTCGTCAGTACAGACGGAAAATCAGCGATTACCGATTACAAAGTTTTGGAATATTTGCCTGATGCAGCTCTGATTGAACTACGCCCCTATACCGGACGGACACATCAACTGCGCGTACACATGGCGCATCTGCATCATGCTATTATCGGCGATCCAATTTACGGCTCTATGAAACATGATATTGATCGGTTCGGACTTGCCCTGTGTGCTTTTGATATACAATTTGCACATCCGCGCGGTTTACATCCGATGCATTTTCATATTGACCCTCCTGAACGCTTTGATACAATTATTTCATTTCTTAACCTGCACCGAAGTATGGATATAAAAAAGAAATGAGCATATCACACCCTGCAGTGCATACCCGTGAGGATTTTACTGACGTTCATAAAAACTTCCTGAAACACGGTCTTATACAAATAAGCGGTCACAGTGATGATACGGTAATCGAACGTTTTCACATGCATTATACACTGCTTCAAAAATGGAATGCCACTCATAATTTAACGCGTATTATTACACCAAAAGCAGTTTGCCGAAAACATTATTTCGATTCGCTTGCCCCGCTGCTTGTCAATGAAGTGCATACCCTGTTTTTTCCGGGAGCACGGGTATTTGACCTCGGCAGCGGTGCCGGACTGCCGGGCATTCCGCTTAAATTATTAATGCCGCATATTCACCTCACCATGATTGACGCAAAAGAAAAAGTTATTGCCTTTTTAAATAAGCTTGTTATACTGCTTAACCTTACCGAAACGCAGATACGACATGCCGCTGTCGGACATAACCATGTTCCGGAGGAAGAAAAAGCGGATATTGTTGTTGCGCGGGCATTC
>Ga0256845_1000043_pt1 | contig 100202 bp, 94 predicted proteins | sample RiftiametaG_FD_189101 | JGI IMG/M metagenome (GOLD analysis project Ga0256845, IMG submission 189101) | Tube worm associated microbial communities from hydrothermal vent at the East Pacific Rise, Pacific Ocean - Riftia | ecosystem: Host-associated > Annelida > Integument > Unclassified ...
CATGGTCTTGAGTGCTTGCACGCGTCGCTTTGCCATCAGGCGCAGGAGATCACATCGCCGTTCGGTTCGCGAATCGGAGACCTGGCTGATCGAGATCATTCAGCTTTTTCATGCGATCGCCCTGGGGGGTCTCCCTACTCGAGAAGTGCGTCCGCGTTGACCCATGCGGCAATCGTCGCCAGCTCCGTCGAGGAGAGCGCCTTGACGGGTGGCATGGGGTCACCTTCGACGGCATGGAGCGCCTGGTTGTCGCTACGTAAGAGCTTGTGAATGAGGTAGCTCTCTGAAGGTCGTCGCGGCGATACCATAGGGTAGCCCGTCGAATGGATGGCGGTCGTGAGGACCAGGTCGGCATAGGCAGATTCGGGACTGCGCATATCGAGGCCGTCGGTGGCCGGACTCCCCTCAACCTGATGGCAGTTGCAGCGTTCTCTCGTGGGATCAAAAATCTCGCCCTGCGCGAACAGATCGCGCAGGGTCGGGCCCGATGACTCTGTAGTTTCATCGGTGTTCCCCGTCTCCCCAATGTCTGGTTCTACGGCGGTATCAATCGTAAATTCAACGTAGTGGCGTAGATCCCCTTGCCAGTCGTAAAGCCACCCGTTGGTGTCCGTCGAAAGTGGCTCCCCGGCCCAGCCCACAAGGTCGGGCTTAAGACGGAGTCGATAGAGGACGCCCCGGGTGAGCTCCGTTCGCGGTCGAACTGCGAGTACGCTTCCGGGGCACCACGGCTGTTCGCTACCAATGTCCGCCCAGGAGAAGAGTTGAAGCTCAAGATCGATGTCGAAAAAGACGGTCCCGGAACGCAGCGTGACGTCGAAATGATCGGAAGATGCTGGGTCGAGATACTTCGAGAAACAATAAAAAAAGGTTCCATCTGGAGCAACGTCAACGTCACCGTTTGCCGGAATCGTTTCGACGACCTCAATGGTTCCGTCGTGCCGCATGGTGCTGTCGATGCCCGAGAGTTCCGTGCATGCCGCCGCAAAAGAGGTGAGCGCCATGCACGCGACCCATCTCGACCTCCGTCGTCCAGCGCAAAACGCGAACTCCGATCGATGGGGCAAGGACTGTGTACGCTCCATTCTCGCAATCCTACTCGGATCGGCGCGTGCTGATGAGATGCGCAAATCACGGGGAGAGTGGACCCTCGTTGGAAGGCGGACGGCGATGCGGCCGAGACCCGCTTGGTGGAGGTTTCCCGGGACTTCTGCGGGGACGGAATGTAGCGAGGGCTGGCGTTGTGGTGCTGAAGTTGCGCCATTGTTGACCCTGCGCGTCTAGCCCTGCTATCGTCGCTCACGAATTCGCCTGTTTCCGCGGGCCATTTTTGACCCGCGAACCGACCCCCGGAGTCCCCTGTGTCCAGCTCCCCTTGGCCCCGACTCTCACAATTTCTTTCGATGTCCGCCGCCTTGGGTATTGTGCTCTGCGCTGGTTGCGGTCCCTTTGGCTACCTGAAGAAAGTGGCCAAGGATGCCACTCGCTCGGTCGCTGACGCCGAAGCTGTTGGCGCTCAGGAATACTCGCCTTACGAATACTGGGGCGCCGTCGCCTATCTCGAACAGGCGAAGGTAATGATGGGCTACAGCGAATACGAACGCTCTTTTGACTATGGTGAGCGGGCGACGCAGCTCGCGTCGGAGGCCAAGATCAAAGCCGAACGCGTAGTGGAGGGCCGCTCCGTTGTGCATGCAGAAGGCGTCGCGGCTCCCGCCGAAACGCCCACCGAGATAGTTCCTGTTCCGGCATCAGCCGTCCCGGATCCCGCAGATACACCAGAGAGCGCGCCCGCCAACACCTCCGCGAGCGCCCCCGGGACTCGTTCGGTGGCTGCTTCCACTGCGGTGCCGGCGGCTCCATCCCCCGCGGATTCGAAACAGCCCGTCGCGAGCACTGTTGCCGTGCCCGGAGAGACAGGAAGCACACCGTGAATTCACGTACGATTCTAAGAGGGATGCTACCCGTGTTTGCCTTGGGCATCTTGATGCCCGGATGCGCAGGAGAAAAATTGCGTGGTCAGGTGGCAGGCGTGCAGACAAGCCTTCAACGGGCGATCAAAGATGGATCCAAGACCATCGGCTGTGCACCGAAAGAGACCGCGCTGGCTGAGGCCAACATCAAGTTCGCGGAAGACGCTCTGACGATGGGAGAGTACTTTCGTGGCAATGAGCACGTCGTGCTTGCGGACACCTACGCCCAACTCGCCGTGGCCAAGACGGATCCAGTGCGCTGCCACTACGCCGGACCGGTTGCGGCCGGAAATCTTCCGATCCCCGGAGATCGGGATGGCGATGGTTTTCTGGATGACGTGGATAAATGTCCAAACGAGCCCGAGGACCGCGATGATTTCGAGGATGAGGATGGCTGCCCAGATCGTGACAACGATCGTGACGGCGTGCTCGATGCCGATATCTTTGAACGAGGTGTGTGGATCACCAAGGACATGAAGATCGTCGACGGGCAAGCGCTCGATTGTCGTAACGATCCCGAGGATAAGGACGGGTTCGAGGACGAGGACGGTTGTCCAGACCCTGACAACGACCAGGATGGGATCTTGGATGTGGACGACAAGTGCCCCGATGATCCCGAGGATATCGATCAGTTTGAGGACGAGGACGGCTGCCCGGATCCTGACAACGACAAAGACGGCATCTTGGATACTGTAGATGCCTGTCCGATTCAGCCCGAGAATTTCAACGATTTCGAAGACCAAGACGGTTGCCCGGATGTGGAGACGATCAAGGTCGACCCCTGCGCATTGCGGCTGGACGATAAAATCTATTTTGAGTTCAACAAGTGGGCCATCGATCCTCGGAGCTTCAGCCTGCTCGGCGATGTTGTGACCGCACTCAATCAGCACCCTGAAATCAAGCTTGAGATTGGCGGCCACACCGACAGCAAAGGTGGCGACAAGTACAACAACAAACTCTCGCAAAAACGTGTTGATAGCGTGTTGGAGTTTTTGGCAGGTAAGGGGGTTCCGCGTACACGCCTGGCAGCAGTGGGTTATGGCGAGTCGCAGCCCGTGGACACCAACCGGACGGCAGCGGGCCGTGCGAAGAACCGCCGCGTAGAATTTAATCGCACCGACAATCCGGAGTGCAACAAATAGGAGGCAGGGTAGGGCTCGTCTTCAGAGCCCTACCATGTTCCCCCTTCTCGCGGGGGTGTACCCACGCCCAGTGCTGGGAAGGCTTGAAATGAGATACTCGTTAAAACGAACGCCGCGCTTCCGGACTCGACAGGTTTCTTTGTCGATAGGGATTCCTTTTGCCCTGTTCGCGGTCACGCTTTGTGCGGCTCCCGAAGCCCAAGCCGGGATCCGTGAGGAGATTCGGACGGCCTACGACAATTCGGTCGCGTTGTTTAACGAGCTCGAGTTCGATGCCGCGCAGGCGACCGTTGAAGAAGCGATCTCCGCGGCGGAGGCAGGAGACGGCGCTCAGGATCCTACCTTGGCCGTGTTGTTCGTGGTTCAAGCGGCGTTGCACTATTCAACCGTCGGGGACGACGCCGCCGCGAAAATTCTTGCATCGCTGATTCGGGCGACGACGTTGAACTACTATGTTGTTGTTCCTCTAGAGATGCGTTCAGAGGGGCTAAACAACTATTTGAAGCAGGCGCGAGACGCTGCTGGGGGGGAAGCCTCGGAGGCGATCAGGCATGTCGAGCCAGAAGCCGCGTGCGGTGCGGATCTCGTTTTTGACGCGCTGCTGGGTGTGCCCGATGGTGGCCAGGCGGCACTCTATTGGCGCCCGATTGGCGCCGAAGAATTCCTTGCCATAGAGATGCCGGTATTTTCGAATGTTGCCCGTGCCGTGATTCCAGCGGCGGATCACGCGGATGCAGATCTCGAGTATTTCATATTTGCCTTCGATGCGACGAACCAACCGGTGGCGAACAAAGGCACACAGGCGGCGCCTGTGGCGCTCGATCAGAGCTGTGTGGTCGAAGAAGCCCCCGCGATTGTACCGGTTGAGAAGCCCGAACCGGTTCGTGAACCGGTTCGTGAACCGGTTCGTGAACCGGTTCACGAGTCAACACTGCCACGGGGATGGATAAACCTCGGATTTGGAATCGGATTTGGAACGGCCCGTGGTGAAGCCGAGCACACGTGGCAGCAGTTTGACCCTGAAGATAGCTCGGTGAACTATGGCGCGGGGCATGCGGGGTGTGCGATTGCGAGATGGCACGCGGGAGGGTTGTCGCCGAATAGTGTGGCGCTCGATCAGTTGGGCGCCGCATTCGAGCAGTATGGGATTGCAGGTGGACGCTCGACCCTTGAGAGGGCTTGGAATGACAACGATGGGATCTGCGATGTTCGGCACCCCGTCTCGGGTGGCTTTGGCGTTGCGCCGTTTCATATCGAGCCAGAGCTATCGTTTCGCGTGGGCGACAAGGTCGCCCTTGGTGTGTTCGGGCGCTTACAGCTAGCGACCGGCTCCAAACTTTCAGACAATGATCCTCGCAAGACGGTCGAGGCATCATTTCGTGACGATGTACGTAGCTCGGATCCGCAGGGCATTGTTGTAAAACCCGATTTTACTTGGGCCGCCGGCGTGAAGCTGAAGGTCTTTCTTGGTGACGAGTCGAGTAAGTTTCGCCCCTTTGTGGGGGTCTTTGGTGGTTATGGAAGAAGTCGTCTGCGTGTCGACCTTGGGTTTTCGAACGATCTGAATGGGAACAGTGTGCCTGACGATCGCGAAGTCGCCTTCGAGACCGATGCAGATGATAATTGCTATCCCGTGTGGCCCTACAATGGTGCATGCGAGGAGCAGGGCGACGTCGATATGGCAGCGAGTGTACGCGCGAATGCGAGCGGAAACCGAATCGACACCGTCGCCATTGGCCCTGTATTTGGCGGAGGCTTGTTCGGGTTCAACTATCAGTTGCATAAGAACTTCGCGATATTCGGGGAACTTCAAGTCGGGGCGTGGTTCCCAAAATCGGGGAGCCTGCTCTTTGACTTGAACGTCGGTCCCGCAATTACCTTCTAGCTTCTAGCTTCTAGCTTCTAGCTTCTAGCTTCTAGCTTCTAGCTTCTAGCCACCGAGCACCGCGTCAACTCCGGCGACGGAAAAATCGTGTTGACCGCGAATTATGGTTTTCGTTTCAGCCGATAGAGACAGGCTGAAGGGGCGCCTAGTCGGCTTACGCGGAGTCCTCGGAGTCAGGTCCCCGCCTGGCAAAGGAGGTGAGCTCATCTCCAGCGATAGTCGCCGCGGGTAGCTGAATCGAAAAAGCGGTTCCATGACCTTCGGTCGAGCGTACATCGATCGTTCCCTCGTGTTCTTGGACGATTCGATGGACGAGCGCGAGGCCGATTCCAGATCCGGTGGCCTTCGTGCTGAAGAAGGGCTCGAATATCCGCTCAATTTTTGATGCCTCTATCCCTGGACCGGAGTCGTGAACACCGATGCAGACGAGCTGATCATCGTGGTGGGACGAGAGGCGTAGCCGACCGCTGGGCATGGCCTCCGCAGCATTGCGAATGAGGTTCCAGATCACCTGAGAGAATTGTGCAGGGTCGACTCTTGCCAACGCGGGGGTCGTGGTCAACTCCAAGACCAGATCGATCTCTTGCATCGCGGGGTCGGATCTGAATGCCTCTGCAATGTCCGCGAGACAGTGATTGAGGTCGACCACGGCGAACTCTGGCGATTTTTGTCCAGTGAACGCGAGAAGGTCGTGCACGGTTGTGCTGAGCCGACTCGACTCCCGGCGAATGATGTCGAGAAGCTTCTTGTCCTCGCCGCCAAGCTCAACACGGCCGAGTAGTTCTGCGCATCCAGAGATCGCCGCGAGGGGGTTTCGCACCTCGTGTGCGACGGAAGAGGCCAATCCTCCGATCGCCGCCAGCCGCTCATTTCGTCGCAGTCGGCGTCCCATCTCGTGGATTTCGGTTACGTCTTGAAAGTTGATGACATGCCCCAAAAATCTCGATTCGTTGTCGAGTAGGGGACAGCAGTTGAGCCCCAGGTGCAGGTCCGTACCATCATCACGCGGCAGAAGCAGTTCAAAGCGATTTTCTGGCCCGCTTGAATTACTGAGATGAGGGCGGACTCCGGGTAAGAGTCGTTCGCAGTCGAGGTCGGGAACGGAACTGTTGATACCGAGGATCTCAAGGGCGGTTGGGTTGGCGTAGAGAACGCGTCCTTCCGGGTCGATGGTCAAGAGTCCAGAAGTCAACGAGCGGACGATATTTTCGTTGAGTAGCCTGAGGCTATCGATCTGGTGAACGGACGAGAGCAGCTGATTGTTGAGGTGTGCGGACAAAAACGCGATCATTGCCATCGCTCCATTCGTTCGCGCGATGGCCCACCAAAGTGTTGTCTGACTGATTGTGCTGACCTCTCCGGAGCTCGAGGTGGGCAATATGGCGCCCGTCGTCTGCAGCAGACCCATGGTCGCGTAGATGATCGCGCAGGTTCCGGCGGTCGCCCAAGTTTGTCGGCGGTCGCCCATGGTCGCGGCTCCGAGAATTGCTATGAGATACAAAAATGCAAAGCCAGAATCTGCGCCGCCACTGAGCTGCACGACGACCGCTGCGAGAAGAATGTCGAAGATCGTCTGGCCCCACGCCAAGCGACTCAGTTGTCGTTTTCGCGGAAAGGCGCCTCGCACCTCCCTGATCTGGCGCAGTCGGCTGGCGAAAATTACGGTCATCGCGTAGCCGAGCGCCAATGTTCCCCAGGTCAGACGCTCCGAGAATGGGTCTTGTCGTTCACCAAAGATATAGCTCGAGAGTGCCGCGAGAAGCGTGAAAATCGTGAGAAGACCTAGACGAAAGAGCATGAAGTAGCTCATTCGTCGGAGATAAGCCCTGTCATCTTCGACTCCCCGCACACCGAAGTCGTGAGTCGAGACCGTCTCTACGAACGAGCCGCTGCTCTTCGCTGCTATTTTCTCACCCACCGCGGGATTGCCTTTGATAAGCGATTACTTGATGTTCCCGGCGATCTCGAAGATCGGAAGATACATGGCGATCAGCATGCCGCCGACGCCGACGCCGAGAAAGACGAGAATCAATGGCTCGAGCATCGCCGTCATCGCTCCGACGGCAGCGTCGACCTCTTCTTCGTAGAAATCGGCGATCTTTTGTAGCATCTCGTCCATCGCTCCTGTCTGCTCTCCGACGCCGATCATCTGGACAACCATGGGAGGAAAAATACGAGTCTCAAGCAGCGGTGAAGCGATGTCTTTGCCCTCGGATATTTTTTCACGAGCATAAAGAATGCCTTTGCAGATCACGGCATTCCCCGAGGTCCGTGCGACGATATCCATCGCGTCGAGAATCGGCACGCCCGAGGAGAGCAGTGTGCCGAGAGTCCGGGTAAAACGAGCCACGGCGCCCTTACGGATGACCGATCCGACCACCGGCGTCTTTAAAAGCATGGCGTCGTAGAAATATCGGCCCTTCTCTGTACGCACCGTGAAGGTAAACGTCACGCTGACGACCACCGCGAGCAAGATGAGCAAGACGATGTTTCCGGTGACAAAATGACTTAGCGCCAGCACGAATCGTGTGAGGGCGGGCAGTGACCCTGCGCCGAGCTCTTTGAACATGCGTTCGAAGGTCGGCAGCACAAAGGTCATCATGATCACCATTACAAGCGCACCAACCGCGATGATCGCGGCAGGATAAACCAAAGCACCCCGGATTTGCCGGCGGAGTTTTGCGGACTTTTCGAGAAATGTCGCCATCCGACGGAAGATGACATCGAGAATTCCGCCAGCCTCGCCCGCTGCGACGAGATTGCGAAAGAGTCCGTCAAACACCTTGGGGTAGAGCCCCATGGATTCACTTAGGGACTTTCCGGATTCGACCTCATTTTTGACTTCGATAAGGATTTTCCCGAATCGACGATTGTCAGCTTGTGACCCGAGCATGTCGAGGCACTGGACGATCGGCAGTCCTGCATCGATCATGGTCGAGAAGGTCCGAGTAAAAACGACGAGGTCCTTGAGGCCTACGCCGGAGCCAAGGCTTGGCAGCTGAATTCCGGACGACTTCTTTTTGATCTTGGAGGCGGTGAGACCCTGGGCCGCGAGACGAGTGCGGACCAGCCCCTCGTTGTCCGCGTCAAGACTTCCCGAACGTTGTTCGCCATTTCGTGTGGTGGCTTCCCAAAGAAAGGTAGGCATTGTTTTTCAGTTCTTAGCAGGGGTCTAGAGCGGTAGAACGTTAGCGGATGGGCGGGCGGACGTCGCCGCGATGCGCGGCGCTAAGGCCCTTGCCAGTCTCGAGCATGGTCAAGAGCTCGTCCGGTTGGCTTGAGCGCGCGACGCCTTGCTCGCGTGAAATAAGACCTCGTTGGATGAGGTCAGACAAAGACTGATTGAAGGTTTGCATGCCATGCTTTCCCTGGCCCAGCTGCATCTGCGAGTAGATCTGGTGGAGCTTGTCCTCGCGAATGAGGTTGCGAATGGCATCATTGGGGATCATGACTTCCATCGCCAGAGTTCGTCCTCCACCGATTTTTGGCAGCAGCGACTGGCATACGACTCCCTCGAGAACGAAGCTGAGCTGGGCACGGACCTGACTCTGGGCGTGAGGAGGAAACACGTCGATGATACGGTTGATGGTCTGCACACTGCTGTTGGTATGCAACGTAGCGAAGGTCAAGTGGCCAGTCTCCGCAATGACCAATGCGGCCTCGATGGTTTCCAGGTCACGCATCTCGCCAATGAGCACAACGTCGGGATCTTGGCGGAGAATGGACTTTAGTGCGCGCTTGAAACTTTTTGTGTCAGGGCCGATCTCTCGCTGGTTGACCACGCATCCCTTATGTTGATGCAGGTACTCGATCGGATCCTCAATCGTCATGATGTGTTCACGACGTTCGGTGTTGATCATGTCGATCAGGGACGCGAGGGTGGTGCTCTTCCCAGATCCGGTGGGACCGGTGACAAGCACGAGACCCCTGGGCTTCTCGGCGAGCATGCGCAGCGAGTTGGGAAGACCAAGGCTGTCAAATGCTGGAATTTTGTAGGGGATAAGCCGGAATGCTCCGGCGACAGCTCCCTTTTGAAGAAAGATATTCGCGCGGAAACGGGCAAGGTCCTTGACGCCAAAGGAGAGGTCGAGCTCCTGTTCCTCCTCGAAAGTGTGTTTTTGCTTGTCCGATAGAATCGAATAACAAAGTTGTCGGGTCTCGACGGGGCCAAAGGCAGGAGTGCGGAGCGGGACGAGCTTTCCGTCCATACGCAGCTGCGGCGCAGATCCTGCGGTGATGTGGAGGTCCGTGGCTCCCTGGTCCAACATCGCCCTTAGCAACTGATGCAGATTGATGGTTCCCATGAGGAATTCCTGTCTCTAGCCTACAAACTTCCCTGGTATTCTCCAATTTTGCGGCAGCGATGGGCGCCGCATGGAGTCTCGGTCGTCGACCCTGGGATCGAAAATGTGCGAGATCGCCCAATGATGTCGGAGACGGCGGTAGATTTGAGCTGCGGGCGGCTGCGGATCATTGATTCTTGCCGATTCGCAAAATTCCACTGGATAAAAAAATAGCGTGAAAGTCGCTAAGAGCTGGTGCCTAGCCGTCGGATGCCGTGACCCGGACGACTTCTTCAAGGGTTGTCATACCTTCGTTAACTTTGTTCAATCCAGAACGGCGAAGCGTACTCATTCCCAGGCGGATGGCCTCTAGTTTGAGCTCGGCGGTGGAGGCGCCTTGCAGGATGAGTTCTTTCAAAGGGTCTGTCAGAACCATCACCTCGTAAAGCGCCACGCGGCCCTTGTATCCGCTGTCCCCACAGGTTTTGCATCCCCCGCCGGCGCCATGTCTGGGCTTGCAAGCCTGGGCCTCCGTGGTTGACATACCGCCCTCCACAAGCGCGTCGAACGCAACCGAGGGGTCGAGGGCCGTGCAGTCGGCGCAGATACGACGGGCGAGACGCTGGGCGACGATCATGTTTACTGACGCGGTCACCAAGAAAGGCTCCACTCCCATATTGAGCAGGCGGTTGATCGTCGACGGGGCATCATTGGTATGTAGGGTCGAGAGGACTAGATGTCCGGTGAGAGCCGCCTTCACGGCGATCTCGGCGGTCTCGAAGTCCCGGATCTCGCCGACCATGATGATGTCGGGATCTTGGCGGAGAAACGAGCGCAGTGACGCTGCGAAGTTCAGGCCGATGTCATCATGCATCTGGACCTGGTTTATCCCCTGAAGGTTGAATTCCACCGGGTCTTCGGCCGTCGAGAGATTGACATCTTCGGTGTTGAGTTCAGAGAGCGCGGAGTAAAGCGTCGTGGTCTTCCCAGATCCTGTCGGCCCGGTTACCAAGCACATGCCGTAGGGGCGATGGATGCATTCCTTAAAGCGGGTGAGTGGGGCGGTCTCGAATCCAAGCTTCGTCATGTCGAGCTGCAGGTTGTCCTTGTCGAGAAGCCGCAAGACGATTTTTTCACCAAAGAGCGTCGGGAGCGAGGACACGCGAAAATCCATCTCGCGTCCCTTGGATAGACGAATTTTGATACGCCCATCTTGAGGCAGGCGCCGCTCCGCAATATCCAGACTCGCCATGATCTTGAAGCGGCTCGTGATCGCATTTTTGAGCTTCAGGGGTGGAGACATCTCGTGGTGAAGCACGCCATCGACTCGGTAGCGAACGCGATAGGACTTCTCGTAGGGCTCGATGTGGATGTCGGAGGCGCCCTTGTTGATGGCGTTGACGAGAACGAGGTTGCAAAGCTTGACGACAGGGGCCTGTTCAGCCTCACTTTGGCTGTCGACGGCATTAAAATCCTCGTCGTCCATCTCATCGAGCTCGATGTCGTCGAGCTCCATGCCGCCCAAGACGTCTTGATAGGAAACCGGCTCGTCCGGCTTTTCGTAATAGCGTTCGATGGCCTCTTCGATCGCGGTGTCGGTGGTTACGACGGGTTCGATGTTGAGGCCGGTGAGGAACTTGAGATCGTCGATCGCATAAATGTTGCTCGGGTCCCCCATGGCCACGATCAAGGAAGAACCAGCCCGCTGTACTGGAATCAATGTGTGTTTGAGAGACACCTCTTTGGGCACGAGAGCGATGACATCTGTGTCAATTTCGAACTCTTCGAGGCTGATCGAGGGGACGCCATATTGTTTAGATAGGAACTCTGTAAGTTCGTTCTCTGCGAGGATGCCTAGCTTGGTTAAGCTGTAGGCGAGTCTTTTTCCTGTGTTGCGCTGATCGACCTTCGCCTGCTGGAGTTCCTCGGTGGAAATCAGGTTTTCGCGGACGAGCAGCTCTCCGATTCGATCTACGGACATGCTTCGAAATATTCTCCCATTAAGGAAGATGAGGATACACGGGCCCGCGTAACTCAACAAGATGGGCGCGGAGCTGCACGGGAGGACGAGTCGGAGAAGTTGGAGCCGCGATATCGCCCTGCGAGGGGTCGTCGCGCCGCCGAGAGGTGCCAAGCCGCAGTGGCCAAGGGCGGACACGCCCTTGCGGTTCTTGGCAGACACCTGACGGGGCAATCGAGAGCGGCGGCGTATTTTGTATCCAGGATTTTGCTCCAGCCCCCGACACGGCCACACCACGCGGTTGCCCTGTTGATCGTTCTCGCTCTGCGGTGATCCCAAGATGGGGCCCGCGCGGCCTGCCCTCTAGCATGTCACTCCTGCTGCGCTAATGTCCCAGGTCACATGGCTGCAGACCATAAGCGTGACACGCGCCACTCTCAAAGCTCGGCTCACGGCGGAACCGGCCAGCGCCCGGGCGTACGGGGCACCCAAAACGCGGGGCCCAAGCGACGTTCGGGCGGAATTAAGGTTTCGGATGTGGCCGCAAGAGCGCTGCGGGCCGGCCACCCCTGGGTTTTTCGGGAGGCCTTGTGGCGACCGATGACCGGGGACGCCGGGGCGATGCGCTTCATCGTGGACGAACGCGGACGGGGGATCGGCTGGGGTTTGCTTGAGCCCGATGGCGCCATCGCGCTGCATGTGTTGAGCGGTGACGAAGATTTTCAGTGGGGAGTGCCCGAAATGCGACGGCGCTTGCTCGTGGCCAAGAGCTATCGAGACAGGTATGTCGGCGAGGAGATTTCCGGTGCCTGTCGACTCGTTCACGGTGCGGCCGATGGTTTTCCGGGTATCGCGGTGGACCGCCTTGGTGACTACTTGCTTGTGTACCGTTATGCACGAGCTGCGACCTACATTGAGACGTTGCTTCCAGTGTTGGATGAGGTGTTTTCTCCCCGAGGAATCTATGTGCAGGACCGCGTTCGTGCCGTTCAAGCCGATGATGTTCGACCCCCCGCGAGTCATGTCCTTGGCAAGCCCGTGGCGGCTGATTTCCAGGTGTCGGAAGATGGGCTCAAGTACCTGATCGATGTGACCGCGCCCGTGTCTCCGGGGCTTTTTCTCGATCTTCGAGAGGGCCGGCGGCTCGTCGAGAGAGTGGCCCGCGACAAAAATGTTCTTAATCTCTTTTCATTCACGGGGTCGCTAGGGATGCGGGCCGTTCGAGGTGGTGCGAAGAGCGTCACCAACGTGGATTCGGCCGCGCGTTCCCACGCTCGATGTCGCCAAAACTTGGCGGCCTCGGGTCTGGATTCGGAATCCTGTGAGGCGGTGACGGGCGATGTGTTTAAGCATCTTGAACGTTTTCGATCACGCAAACGTAGCTTCGACCTCGTGGTCGTCGATCCGCCCCCATTTTCCAATGTCCGCGGGGCTGTTTTTTCGGCTCTGCGTGACTGGAGTCAGCTGATGGCGGCCATCAGTGGAGTGGTCGCACCCGGTGGCGAGATCGTAGCCGTGTGTAATGCTGCGGGACTCTCCGAACACGAATTTTTGAGCGCAGCAGGAGGCGGAGCCGGGGCTGGCGGGCGGAAGTTTCTGCTCATTGATGAGCGCGGATTGCCGCCTGATTTTCCCGTGATCCCGGCCTTTTCAGAAGGTAAGTATCTGAAGGTCAAACATTTCCATGTGATCTAAACGCAGTCGGCGCTGGCCGTAGAGCGTGTTGGGTAGCGGTTCAAGATGATTGCGACAATCGCTTGGTTTTCGCTCGCGGGCTCAGTAACGTAGCTGCGTGAACGAAATCTTCGATCGGGTTTTGCAAGCGGCGCGTAAACTGGGTGCGTCGGATGTGCATCTGAAGGTCGGGCTACCGCCGATCTTCAGAATCCGAGGAAGCTTGCGAACGTTGAAGGATGTGCCGCCGATGAACACGGATGTGATCATGACCTTTGCGGTGAACATCATGAACGAGCGGCAGCACCAGACGTTCATGGAAAAATGTGAGGTGGATCTGGCCTATGGTACGGCGGATGGTTGCCGTTATCGCGTAAACGTATTTCGTCAACGTGGCGAAACAGGGATGGTGATGCGTATTATCCCCGCTGATATCCCGCCTTTCGAACGACTCAATCTCCCCGCGCGAGTCAAGGACCTCGCCCATGAGCATCGAGGCCTTGTGCTGGTAACCGGGGTGACGGGGTCGGGAAAGTCGACGACCTTGGCCTCCCTGATAGACGTTGTGAACGCAGAGCGCGCTGCGCACATAATTACGATTGAAGATCCCATCGAGTATGTGTTCAAGGACAAACGCTCGGTCATCAACCAACGTGAGATGGGATTCGATACAATGGGCTTCGATACGGCCTTGCGTTCGGCTCTTCGCCAAGATCCCGATGTGGTGTTTGTGGGCGAGATGCGAGACTTTGTCACCATTCGAACGGCATTGTTGGCAGCGGAGACCGGTCACCTTGTCTTCTCGACCCTTCATACCTTGGACGCCAAGGAGACCATCGCTCGGATCGTTCAGATGTTTCCGCCGCACGAGCAGATTGCAATTCGTCTTCAACTTGGTTCGATCTTGAAAGCGATCGTTTCTCAGCGCTTGCTGCCGCGTGCTGACGGCCGCGGGATGATTCCGGCTGTGGAGGTGTTGATCAACACACCGCGGGTTCGAGACATGATTGTGGACGAGACGCGCACCGGCGAAATTATCGATGCCATCCGGGAGGGCACACATCCCTACGGAATGATTAGCTTCGATCAAAGCCTTACCGACCTTGTCCAGCGTAAGCTGATCACCTACGAGACCGCGCTATCCGCGTCGACCAATCCCGACGACTTCGCGCTGTACTTTCGAGGCGTCTCGGGAGGTTAGTCGGCGGTCTGCGCGGTAGGTGTTCGTTTCAGGGGGAGGATGGTTGGCGGAGGTGATTTATGTGCCTATGCTCGGGCGTTCATGAGCGAGCAGCGAAAATCTCCAGAGCAAGGCGCATCCTCCCGCGACGAGCGACCAGGAGCGCACGCTATTCGGGCGCGGTTCTTGGCATTTTTTGCCGAGCGGGGGCACGTCGTCGTACCGAGTTCCTCCTTGGTACCGCGCAATGACCCTAGCTTGAAGTTCGTGAACGCCGGCATGGTGCAGTTCAAGAACGTCTTCACGGGGCGAGAGACACGTGATTTTGTACGCGCCACGAGCTCGCAACGTTGTCTGCGGGCGGGGGGGAAACACAACGATCTCGACAACGTTGGTTTTACCCCTCGTCATCACACGTTGTTTGAGATGCTGGGCAACTTCTCCTTTGGAGACTACTTCAAGGCGGAGGCGATTGAATATGCCTGGGAGTTCTTGACCAAAGATCTAAAGATTCCCGCAGAGCGGCTGGTGGTGTCCGTTTACAACGGAAAGGGTGAGACGGTCCCCTTCGATCAAGAGGCGCATGACCTCTGGAAGCGGTATCTCCCCGAGGACCGAATATACGCTTGCCACGCGAAAGAAAATTTTTGGCAAATGGGCGACACCGGCCCCTGCGGACCTTGCTCGGAGATTCATATTTACAACGGTGCTCAGGCGCCGGGCAATGCGAAGAGAGGTGGGAAGTTCGGTCCTGAATTTGAGGATACGTTGTACACCGAGCTGTGGAACCTCGTGTTTATGCAGTACGAGAAACGCGAAGATGGATCGATGACGCCTCTTCCGAAGCCCTGCGTCGACACGGGGGCGGGTCTCGAGAGGCTCGCCGCCGTGGTGGCCGGTGTAGATTCAAACTACAAGACGGAGCTGTTGAAGCCCTTTGTCGATCGGGCCAAGAGCCTGGCAGGGGTCGCGGGCGATCAGGGCGAAAAGGAGAGTTCGTTCCAGGTGATCGCAGATCATGCACGCGCGACGGCATTTTTGATCGCGGATCGTGTTTTTCCAGAGAAGACCGACAAGGAGTACGTGCTGCGCCGGATCATGCGACGCGCGATACGCCATGGTAGCGAGGTCGGTCTCGACAGGTTGTTTTTCCACGAGGTGTGTCAAGAAGTGGTCGATCGTTTTGGCGACGTCTATCCGGAGCTGCGTGAGTCTGCTGCGACCATCGAGGACCAGGTGAAGACAGAAGAGCGCAACTTCCGAAGGACATTGAGTCAAGGGATTAAGCGGGTGACCGCCATACTCACGGATTTGGATCCCAAGGAATCGGTGTTCCCGGCGGCGGCGGCGGCGGACCTCTACTCGACCTACGGATTTCCGATCGATCTCACGGGGGTCATGGTTGCCGAAAAGGGCCTCACGTTGGATGAAGCAGAATCGCAGAGAATCGTTCATCAGGGCTCCGAGCAAGAAAACGCGGGGAAGGCCGGAACGGTGGGGGACGTCTATTTCGAAGTTCAAGAATGTCTTGATAGCGAGCCAGAGTTCGTGGGTTACGATACCGAGACTGTCTTGGCGAAGGTCATCGCAATCGTTGCCGGAGGGCGTAGCGTGGAGCGCTGCGCGGCCGACGATTCGGCGACGATCGAGTTGGTGTTCGATCGAACACCTTTTTACGCTGAGAGTGGCGGTCAAGTTGGAGATAGCGGGACGGTGTCAGGCCGAGGCCTTGCGCTACGTATCGTGGACACTCAAAAACCGGCGGGGCGCCATTTCTTTCATCGAGCGAAGCTGCAAAGAGGGTCCCTGGTTCTTGGCGATTCGATGATGCTTCAGGTGGACGCATTGCGTCGCGCGGCGATTCGACGCAATCACAGTGCGACTCACTTGCTCCACCATGCCCTAAGGGCTGTGCTTGGCGATCACGTGATGCAAAAGGGCTCACTCGTGACCGCCGATCGGCTTCGATTTGACTTCAGCCACGGCGCCCCTCTAAGTGGCGCTGAAAAGCGCGAGGTCGAACGAAGAGTGAATCTCGAGATCATGAAAAATGGCCGCTGCGGGACTCGTGAGATGAGCCTCGCAGCGGCCAAGCATGCTGGGGCGATAGGTCTCTTTGACGATAAGTACGGAGACCGTGTAAGGGTGGTCTCGATCGGTGGCGAGTCTGTCGAACTCTGTGGCGGTACGCACGTCGGCCAGACCGGAGAGATCGGATTTTTTGCTACATTGTCCGAAGTGGGGGTGGCTCAGGGCGTCCGTCGACTCGAGGCGGTGACTGGGGAGGCCGCGCTGGTCCGTGTTCAGGAGATGTCCGAGGTGCTCTTGCAGGCCGAAGTGGCTCTCAATGCCCGGGGTCTAGAAGATGTGATACCGCGCCTTGAGAAGCTGCAAAAAGATCTTCGGGTCCATGCAAAAGCCGTGGAGGTCCTCGAGCGTAAGCTGGTGACGGGAGCGAGTGATGGCGGGGATCTCGTTCTCGACGTTGGTGGTGTTCGACTGATGACGCGCAACGTCGGGCAAGCGGGGCCAAAAGTCATGCGTGCGGCGGCAGACACCCTGCGGGATCGCCTCAAGAGTGGGGTCGTGGTTCTGGCCTGTGAGCGCGATGGGAAATGCACTTTGCTTGTCGCGGTGACAAGAGACCTCACGAACCGTGTGCATGCCGGTAAACTCGTGTCCGTACTTGCCCGTCATATCGACGGTCGTGGAGGCGGACGTCCGGATATGGCGCAAGCGGGTGGACCAAAGGTCTCCGGAATCGGCCCAGCGTTGGCCGCCGCCAAAGACGCGCTTCGAGAGTTGTTGCGCTGAGGGACAGCGTTGTAGGCATGACTCTTCTCTTGCCGTGCACCGCGCGTCAATTGACGAGACGAGGGGGGTCCGTTTGCTCGAGGTATGCCTCAAGGGCTGCGTTCAAGTGGTGGGCATCAAAGCTGGGAGCGTTGAGCAAATTTTGTTTGCGGTCCTCTTTGAGGCCCTGGATCCGCAGCGATTTTGCCTCTGTTTTTAGGTTCCAGGTTAACTTCAAGTGGCCGTCGAAGGCAGCGACGTAGTCGTGGCTTTGCGCGCCTGATTTTCCGAATCGCCACGTCTCGGCGATGAGGACTCGTTTGCGCCTGATCGCGTCCCTTTTTGCAATTGTTTGAAGGGCGATACCGTCGAGACCCGGCGGGAAGGGAGACTCTGTCGCGGTCAGGATTGTTGGATAGATATCGACGATGCTGGCGACCGATCGGTAGCGGCCCGGGTGAAAACCATTGCCCTTGACGATGATCGGAATGCGAATGCTCTGTTCACGAACGTCTCCCCCGTGCCCTCTTCCGGTTTTATGAAATGCTTCTCCGTGATCCGAGGTGAAGACCACGAGCAGGTTGCGGGTTTCGGCGAGTGTATCAAGCCGTGCCAGAAGGCGCGAAACCTCTTGGTCCATGTAGAGAATCTCGTGTGCGTACCGCTCCTGCTGAGATTTTCCGAATTGTTTGACCTCCGGGTGGATCGTGTTTCCCAGGTGGGGACCGAAGTAGTGGACCCACATAAAAAATGGCTCGCGAGAGGAGGCCGCCGAGTCGAGCAAACTGAGGGCGTTGTCCGTTACATCTCGATCGGAATTTCGGCGGTGTTTCGCTGTGAGTTGGATGTCGAGATCCAGATATTGATCGAAGCCGGCGCCCATGAATTCCGGGTCGAGAAACTCCGAACTTCCATCGTTGACTACGGCCATCGTTGCCATTCCGCGATTGCTGAGCCACTGAGCGATGGGAACCCGTGGCTCGTCGAGCGGCAGGCCGTAGACGTACCGTACGGATTCTCCGGGGGGTAAATCTTGCTCAAAGGGGGCCCGCAGCAAACGCATTTCAGTGGTCTCGATGAGTTTCGTCCACTGCATACGACGTGGGGTAACGCCACGAAACAACGAAGGAATCGCTAGACTGGTCCATCCCCCCGAGGTGTAGGCCCTGTCGAAGACTGCGGCTCCGGTCGCCCATTTTTCGAGTTCCGGCGTGGTGGCGAGTCGGGCTCCATAGAGGCCCATATGGGGTGCCGAGAGGGTGTCTACGGTGATCAGGACGACGCTGGTGGGGGACTCTTCATCAGGCCAAACGACGTCTGCCGATGGCGCGAGTGCATCCGTGGCATCCCCGAGCCTGCAGTTTTCATCGATGTGGTTTCCTGGAATTTCTTGTGCACCTGGGTTGATCTCCGCATCAAAGGGGGCGCAGTCTGTTCCGCCGAGTATGGCAGAATAGCCGTCGAGATCGGGGTCGCCAAGATAGCGCATGGTTCTCAGCGCAAGGCTGGAATAGGGCCGCGCGAGTATGGCGTGGAGCGAAGTCTCTTGGGCAGGGCCAAGCGTCGCAGCAGTACCCGCGAAGGCGGCAACTACGGTTGAAAAAAAGAGTATGGCGCGTCGGCGGGGAGGGGGGCGTTGCGGGGCGGCGAGCATGACCGCGAACATCGCTGCCCAGAGGCCGGCCACCTGAAGAGCCATGTGCGCAAGCGGATACTCACCAACCTTGATAAGGCGGTCGAGCCCCATCGTTGCGGCGACTCCGAAAATCAGCAGGAGGGCACAGCCAGCACGAAAGGCGGGGGGGCGCCCGCCAAGCCATCCTCCTGGATATTTTTGTGTCGGTTGCGCGAGCATGGCTCCGACGCCGAGAGCGGAGCCCGCAACCAGGCTCCCAAGCAGTCCCGCGATCGCTAGATTTCGGTAGGGGCCGTCGAGGCGGTCGACTGCGCCTAGTTCTTGCGCGAGCCAGAGAGCACAAATGATGCCGATGATGAGCCACGCGAGTGGACGAACAATCGGCCACTTCGCCTTGGCGAGTAGGGAAAACATGCCGGCCCACAGGAGGCCGTGAAACATGCCAGCGCCGGCACCGATCGATGCGGCCCAATACATCGCAGGTGCACTGGAGGAGGAGCCAGCGGTCCACAGTTCGAGCACTGAGGCGACGCTGAGCATCACGGCCCCCACGATGGCCCACCAGATCCATGGCGTTTGTGTGCCGTGCATGATTATGTTGTCCCCAAAAAAAGTTATGAGGGCAAGGGCTCCCGCCGTGCTGGGGATAGGCGCAGAGAGAACGGGCGCGGTCGCGTGAGGTCGGCCATGACCTGGTTGCCACGCCGAAGTCGAGTCTTTCGGGGCCACCGCGTGGTGGCGATTGGCAGCTTCAGAGATTGGGGTCGTGGCGGTTGAGGCCACGCGAGAGCAAAATCCGGGCGCGATTCGTTTGCGGGCATGCTAGTGTGGCGGCGATGGAGTTGGCGCAGCTGCTCAAGCGAGAGGGCGAAGATGGAGTCGCGGTCCTGGTTTGGGCCAATGAGCGCGCCGGGCAGCTTGTTGCGCAGATCGACCTTGACTCCGAGTTGGGGGCGCTGCTGGGCGGCACCCCAAGCCGGGCGGTCCCCGTCGGCTCACCTGTGGGAACCGCTTTCGCGGAGGAGGGCCCCGTCGTCGCCACACCCGAGGACGAGATTGATCTTGAAGAACTCGAGGAGCTGGACGACGAGGATCTCGAGCTGGTCGACGAGCTTGTCGAAACCGATGCCGTCCCTTCCGTGGACGACAGTCTGCTCGGGGACCATCACAGCGAGGAGATCGCTCTCGAGGATGACATGGTCACAGCGGTGCATCGGGCGATCGATGATGACCTGCTTGATGACGGGGACGACGACCCTGATTTACTTGGAAACTCCACCCGAGAAAGAGGACGCTAGTCGTCGTCCTCCGGCATTCGATCTTAGGGGCGAGCACCTGCGACTCGAAAGTGCTCAACAAGCGCGAGGCGGCCAGCGCGGTCGCGACCCACAACGCCTCCAATGGCAGTGAGGGCCTGGTCGGCGAGGGTGGTGCGGGCATCGACGAGATTTTGCAAGGGATCGAGAAAATGGGCTTCGTCGTGGCTGCTTTCACCGCGCGCGTGGATACGAGCGAGCCCGTCACGCGCGATATCCAGCAGCGCCTTGCTGAGGCCCCATACTCTGTCGGATCGAAAACCGAGGGTCCGTGATTCTCGCCATAGATCGAGGCGATCGGGGTGGTCGAGAGACTCGACCCGCGACCAGGCTGCGGCCGTGGCATCATGGTCGTACAGGATGCCCTTCCAGAGGGCGGGCATGGCACATACCATCGCCGGGGAGACAGTATCGGCGCTCCGAACCTCGACAAAAGGCTTGATACGGACTTCCGGAAAAAGGGTGCTGAGATGCAACTCCCAGTCGGCGTAATTGGCTGACTGATGGGTCCCGTCGGGTGCATCGAATCCCTTGGCCAGGTATTCGATGAATCGCATGTGGCAAGGGAGGTAGCGGCCCGCACGTTTGATGAAAAACATCGGGACGTTGAGCGCCCAGTCGATGTATTTCGTATAGGAGAACGTTCCCTCAAACGCGAACTTCGGAATTCCGCAGCGGTCGGGATCAACCTCGGTCCAGGTATCGGATCGTTGGCTGAGAAATTTTGAACGGCGCCCCTCGATGAAGGGGGAATTGGCGAACATCGCAGTCACGGGCGCCGAAATGGCCAGCGCCAGCCGAAAGCGCTCTCCGCATTGATGCTCGCTGGAATAATCCATGTTCGCCTGAATCGTGCACGTTCGCAGCATCATGTCGAGCGCCCGATGACCTCGCGTGGGCAAGTAGTCGCGCATGACTTGATAGCGAGCCTTCGGCATCCAATGAATCTCATCCCGGTGTGCGAAGGGGTGAAAACCGGTGGCGAGAAAGGCGACTCCAAGGGGTTCTGCGACCGTTTGGAGTTCACGATGATGGCGCGTGGACTCCGCGCAAGTCTCTTGCAAAGTGGCGAGCGGTGCTCCGCTGAGTTCAACTTGTCCGCCGGGCTCTAAGGTGATCCCTGCGCGGTCGCGGACGAGGGCGACAATCTGTCCTTGATCCCCCCTATCTTCCCCGAGTTCCCATCCGAATTTCTCGACCATGCCGCGTAGCATCGGCGCAATGTGAGCGTCGTAGTTGATCGGGACCGCGCCGTTTTCTGAGAAGGCGACCCCAAAGAGTTCCTGCTCAGTTCCGATTCGCTCGGGGGTGTCGGTGGAACGCTCCGCGGATTCGAAAAAACGAACGAGATCCTGTCGGGAGAGGGGAGGGCTATCGGATTGGACGGTGGTCGAAGTCACATCGATCCTGCGCTCGGGTGCAAGGTTAGACGCCCTCCAACGAGGGGCCGTTGCAAGCGGGTAGAGCCGTTTGTACACCACTTGGCCGCGGGCGGCCCACTGTGTTTGGACTCAAGAGTCGCTGTGGACAGGCCTCTGCCCGAGGGCGTTTCGCGGGCCCACGCGTTTCCACCGCGTGAGTTCAGGATCGCTTGACCCCGTCGGGGGCTGGATGTAGCCTGGCGCCGCCTGATTTTCGGGCAAGACCACTCATGGGCGACTTTTGCGCACCTTTTTTCGAGTGAGCATCGCAATGGCAACATCTCCTACGAGCTCTCCTGGCATCATCGGCCGCCAGATCCTTATCCGTGGAACTTTAGTCGGCGAAGAAGACCTCATTGTCGAGGGACGGATCGAAGGCAGCGTGACACTTGCGGGGCATCTGATTGTCGCGGAGTCGGGGGTTGTACATTCAAACGTCGATGTCGACAGCATCGAAATCATTGGAGAGGTGGTCGGCGATATCGTTGCTGCGCAATCCATCACGATCCGTAAGGGAGCGCAGGTCCAGGGGTCCGCGCGGTCACCACGGATTATTATAGACGACGGCGCAAGATTTCAGGGCGCGGTCGAGATGGTTGTGTCGCTGCCCGACGCGCTTACGAGATCTCTTCCTCGCTAGATTCAGGTTCATCTCGCTGGGCCTAATCTTTCATTCACAACCATATCGACTCTAGGACTTCATCATGGCCAACACCGTCATAGGCAGCAGCATCGTTATTGACGGCGAGATCTCGGGCGACGAAGATCTTGTCATTTTAGGCACCGTAAAGGGGCAAATTAGCTCGCGGGAAAATATTCTTGTTGAGCGAGAGGGCGTCCTCGAGGCGAATGTCGAGACATCAACCATCACAGTGCATGGCGCAGTGACCGGCGACATCCGCGCGTCTGACCGCGTGGAACTCTGTGCGGATTGTCGCGTTGTCGGTGATGTGCACGCCTCTCGAATCATGATCGCGGACGGCGCGTCCTTCAAGGGTAGCGTCGACATGGGCAACGGCTAAATCATGGCTGAGCGTAAAAGTGCAGGAGAATCCCCCGCGACAACCGGCACATTGATCGGCGAGAATATTCAGGTTCGCGGCAGGATCGAGGGCGAAGAAGACCTGCACGTGCGAGGCAGCGTCGAGGGGGAGATCTCCCTGTCCGAAACCCTCTTTGTTGAGGAGGGAGGGGTGGTTCAGGCGAGTGTCGAGGCTCGGGACGTGGTCGTCTGGGGGGTCTTGGTTGGCGATGTGATCGCCATGGATAGAATTGTTCTCAATGCGGGATCGTCGCTGGTCGGAAATATCAAGGCGCCTCGTGTCGTTATCGCGGACGGTGCGGCATTTCGCGGCGAGATTGTGATGGGGGAACCTGCTCGGGTTTCCGCACCTCACGACATGCGCGCGTCAAAGTCGACCGGTCGAAGGTCCGTGCGTTCAGGGGACATCCCAACAAAAGCGGCGCAGACAAACGTGGCGGCCCGCCGCGGTGGCGAAAGTGGATCCAAGACACCTATTCGACGCCAACAGCCAGCCCGAGTTGCGCCAAGGCCGATCGTTAAGGCCCGCGACGAGAGCAACGACGAGGAAGTGACCGTCGTGCTCAAGCACACGAATCTGCGTAGGGGAGTCTCCGCCAACGAAGAAACTGTCGGCCTGGCGAAAAACCCGCAGAGGCGAGCTGTAGCCCCGGCGAAGAAATCGACGAAAAAGACGGCAAAGGCTCGGGTCCCTGCGCGCGGCAAAAAGCGCATTGCTCGTCGTTAGCCGCCAGTGGCGGGTCGTCGATCGCTGAACGAGGCATCCTCCTGTGAGGATGTCTCTTTTGTTTTGCCGAGCCCGTGCTTCCCGCTCCCCTCTTGCACTGAGTTGTTTCGATGGCGCTGGACGCTGTGAAACCTGATAGAGTCCCGTCCGTCCACCTCCAAAGGATCCTCAAAAAGCCATGCGTAAGCTCGTCCTCACTTCGTTCATTGTCGGCCTCTTGTCTCTTTCGGGCTGCGATACCCCTGATCCCTCCGCATACGAGACCTGGACAACCAAAATTAGGGCGAACGACGAGCGTGCCCGCTCATTCGGGGAGCTTCAGCGGCTCGTGTTATCCGTCTCCAGCGCCGGCGAGGAGCCTCGTAAGCTAGAGTTTGCCGAAAAGGTTCTTCCGCTCTTTGTTGAACTCTGGGACGACGAGACCGCCGTCGGTTTTCGAGTACAGATGTTGGAGATGTGTCGTGACATGGATCAGCCTGCGGCGTCGGTTCTTTGGAACAAGGCCATCATCCTCGACGGCTCAAGTGAGACCCGCAAGGGGGTGTTGCTTGCCCTTCAGGGAATTCGCGATGCCCGGGCCCTGGATTCGGTCGAAGCTGTGATCGCGGCGTTCGAGGCGTCCATGAAAGACCCCAGCAAGGACGGAAAGGGGGCCAAGGGGGGAGGCGAAATCCGCATGGAGTACGCCAAAACCCTGGGCGTGCTACGCGACAAAAGAGCGGTTCCGGTTCTGACAACTTGTCTCCAGCAGCCCAACGAGACTCAGCCGACCGCGGTTCACAAGGAGGCGGTGAAGGCCCTGGGCCTCATCGGAGATCCAGCCGCCACGGCGTCGTTGCTCGCTGTGCAGTTTAAAGTCGGGGACTTCGCGGGGACCCAGAGCATCGGCGAGCGCGCCAATCGTGCGCTCGCTGCGATCGGAGCAGGGGCGCTTCCGTTGGTGATTCAGCAACTGAAGGGCCAACTCAAGGCCGTGAACGAAGCGGCTGGAGCGCATGACGTGCCCGTGCGTGTTGTACAGCAGAGCGCCGCAGGAGCCCTCGGAGCGATGGGCCTAGAAGCCGCGACGGCAGATCTCGTCGCCTTCATGCCAAAGGCAGACTGCACGGAGAAACGATCAAAAGCAGATGAGCCCGATCCCGATGAGGTCGGCCTTCGTGCATTTGTCGCTCGTTCTTTGGGCTTCATCGGGGGGACCGCGGCGGTCGACGATCTTTGCGCTTGCCGGAACGCGACCCACAACCCGGGTGATCTCGATGAGATCGTCGGTGCTCTTGGTCGAATAGGCGGTGACGAGGCGTTCAGTTGCCTGACTGATGTGGTCACGAAAGGTTTTTACGACGCGGATGCAGTCGCCAATTCCGATTTTGTTCACGAGATCCGTTGGGAGGGCGTTCGCTATCTTTTGATGTCAGCGTCATCCGCCGACGCCGCAAAAATTCGCGCGACGCTCGCAGCCACCAAGGACAAAAAAGTGCGTCAGAACATGGCCCAGTGGGAGCCAGGGCTGAAGACCCTTGAGGACTGCAAAGATGACAAGGCGTGTTATTCGAAGGTGCTCGCCGATACCTCGGAAGAATGGATCTCGCGTGAAGTCGCCGCGACCCAGCTCTCAAGGCTTGGAAGAGGGGACGTTGGGGTCGCTCTCAATATCTCGAAGGCTTTTAAAGTCCGCAGTCCGGATGCGCGGGTGACAATGGCGCTGTTGGCATCTCGCACCGCCGCCGGGAAACCCTGTTGGGAGTGTGCGGATGCTCTGGAGGGGGTCATGAAGAGTGAACGTGGATCGGCCAGCGCGAAGATGCAGCTGGCGTGGCTCGCGGCGCGACAGAGTATAGCGAAACTGACTCGTGGGCCCCGCCCCGGGTCCGGAGAAGCGAAATCTGCCGTGGGCGAGACTAAGCCCGTCGGTGCCGAAGCCCCGGTTAAATAGTTGGTGATCGGGCACGGAGGACCGCCGGCCACGTGTTGTGCGGTGCTCCGGACGATGTCTGTGGGAACCTTGCTCCTGGCATGCTGTCTCTGATGGCTATGCTCTCGCCTAAGCACCGATGGACTCGCAACACCCTCCGGCTTGTGCCTTTGGTGTGGCTAGGTGTTGGATGCGCATCTCCTAGGGCGTCGCTTAGGCACGCCACCGCGGAATCGAGTGGCTCCACGCTGGTGAGTGCAGAGCCACTCCGCGAAGTGAGTGGCCCAATGCGGTGGTTCGAGAGGGGAGTTGTGGCGTTGCAGCAAGGTGAGCCGGCGCGGGCAGTTGCGCTGCTCTCAAGATATTTGGGAGCCGAGGTCACCGATCCCTCGTTGGATGTGTATCCAGTTCTCGCGCGGGCCCATGAGGAACTAGGGGACTGCAACGCAGCGATTCGCGCCTACACCACCTACCTCGGGGCGGCAAAGGGAAGCGCCGACCGCGGAGATATCTTTGCACGTCGCGGCGCCTGCGAAGCCGAGACGCTCCAGTGGGCCAGGTCGGCTGCGAGTTATGCCCAGGCGCGCTCCGCTTCCGGTCCCGGGATGCTCCCCAGCGAAGAGATCGAGCGACTTGCGCGCGGCGGCTACGCTTTGTACACGCTAGGCGAGGACAAACAATCGGAGGCCCTGCTGGTCGCCGTGGATGCTGTCCTAGTGCGCGCGCAAAACACCGAGGAGGAACGATTCTCGACCTACTATTTCGTTGGGATGGCCCGTTTCTACCGCGCAGCGCTGCTCCATCGCCGATTTCGAGCCATTCATATTCGTCCGTCACGAGATCAGATGGCGGCAGACTTCCAGCGAAAACTCGACCTGCTTGCGGCCGCCCAAGTCGCATACAATCATACAATCTCGGCCAAGCATGTGTATTGGGTCTCCGCGGCGGGCTATCAGCTCGGCGCGCTCTTCGAGGAGTTCTACGACGCGCTTATGTATGCACCCGTGCCTTCGTGGCTCAGATCGAGCCAGCGAAACACCTACTATGAGGAACTAAAAAAGCAACTGCGTCCCGTGGTTAACAAGGCGATCTGGGTGTTCGAAAAGAACCTCGAGACCGCTCGCCGCTTGGGCTATTCCAACAATTTTACCGAGCAGACCCAGGCGCGCCTCAGTGAGCTGCAAGCGATCTTGCTGGCGAGCGATACGCGGCTCGGTGAACCAACTCCTCATTTTTCCAAAGGAATCGACCCGGAGATTGACCCCGATCAAGGAAATCAGGACTATTTGAGCCTCCCCGCACAGGAACGCCGGTTGTTTGTGCCACGACCCACTCCATTGTGAACCTGTCCGAGCACTCTCAGCACCTGAACTCGACGGGTGGGGCCGCAGAATCCAGAGCGAGATCGACGCTACAGCCCAAAAAAATTTGCTTTTCGGGCGGATCACGGTTCCTTCGGTGGTTGACCGGCCGGCCTCTCGGGGATATACACCGCCTCCACGCCTGTCAGGAGCGCTAAAGCGCCGGTCAGGCCTCCCACCTGGTGGGACTCGACCAAGACACAAACAAACGAGACAAAGGGCGTCAAACAGGACACACGATCGGCTGGCGTAGCTCAATTGGTAGAGCTCCTGATTTGTAATCAGGCGGTTGCGGGTTCAAGTCCCATCGCCAGCTCCACCAACCTCGCAGACATAGAGTAAACAAACGGATGGGTGCCCGAGTTGGCCAAAGGGAGCGGACTGTAAATCCGCCGCGTTATCGCTTCGAAGGTTCGAATCCTTCCCCATCCACCACAAAACTTGTACCAACGCGGGAGTAGCTCAGTTGGTAGAGCGTCAGCCTTCCAAGCTGAATGTCGCGAGTTCGACCCTCGTCTCCCGCTCCACGTGTTCCGGATACAGTCCGGGCACAACACATAGGCCACGGCCACTATCGCCCTCGTAGCTCAGTTGGTAGAGCGCATCCTTGGTAAGGATGAGGTCAGCAGTTCAAATCTGCTCGAGGGCTCCGGGGGTGCAATCCCCAACACCCAACGAAGGAAATAAGGAAAGACCATGTCGAAGGAAAAGTTCGTCCGCGATAAGCCCCACGTCAACATCGGCACCATCGGCCACGTTGATCACGGAAAGACCACGCTGACCGCAGCCATCACGAAGACGCTTGCAGGCCGCGGATGGGCTGAGAAGGTGGACTTTGAGAACATCGACAAGGCGCCCGAGGAGCGAGAGCGTGGCATCACGATCTCGACATCCCACGTGGAATACAACTCGGAGAAGCGGCACTACGCGCACGTCGACTGCCCTGGGCACGCTGATTACATCAAGAACATGATCACGGGAGCAGCGCAGATGGACGGCGCAATTCTCGTAGTGTCGGCACCCGACGGGCCGATGCCGCAGACGCGCGAGCACATCTTGCTTGGGCGGCAGGTCGGTATACCGTCGATGGTGGTCTTCCTGAACAAGGTGGATCAGCTGGACGACGACGATGAGGAGATGTTGGAGCTGGTCGAGGTGGAGCTTCAGGAGCTGCTGTCGAAGTACGACTACGATGGAGACAACACACCGATCATTCGCGGGTCAGCGCTGAAGGCACTGGAGGCGGATCATTGGGAGTCGCCGGATGCGAAGCCAATATTCGACCTGATTGAGGCATGCGACTCGTTCATTCCGGACCCGGTGCGGGAGCTGGACAAGCCGTTTTTGATGCCGGTCGAGGACGTGTTCACGATTTCGGGACGCGGGACGGTGACGACAGGGCGAATCGAACGTGGAAAAGTTCACGTGGGAGACGAGGTCGAAGTTGTCGGTTTGCGAGAGACGACCAAGACGACGTGTACAGGCGTCGAGATGTTTAGGAAGTTGCTTGACCAGGGCGAGGCAGGGGACAACGTAGGGTTGCTTCTGCGTGGCATAAAGCGCGAGGACGTAGAGCGGGGGCAAGTGCTGACCAAGCCAGGGGCGATCACGCCGCACACGACCTTCATGGCGCAGGTGTATGTGCTGAAGAAGGAAGAGGGCGGGCGACACACGCCGTTTTTCAAGGGCTACAAGCCTCAGTTTTACTTCCGGACAACGGACGTGACCGGAGACGTATATTTACCCGAGGGCACCGAGATGGTGATGCCTGGGGACAATGTGGAGCTGAAGGTAGAGCTCCTGAAGACGATTGCCTGCGAAGAGGGCGTGAAGTTCGCCATTCGTGAAGGCGGCCGCACCGTAGGTGCGGGCGTCGTGACCAAGGTTATCGAATAACTCATCAATTCTTGCGATAGACTCCGTCAGACTGCCCTAGGTGGCAACTGACGGATTTGTTGCTTGACTCCTTGAAACTTGGAACGCAGCTTGCTACAAGCTGCAACCTTCGCGGTTCAGGACGACGCCCTCATGGCTAAAGCCGGCAATAGAATCATCCTTTCTCTTGAGTGTTCATCGTGCAAACGACGCAACTACTCGACCACTAAGAACAAGCGCACGACTCCTGAGAAGGTGAAGCTGAAGAAGTACTGTCGCTTCTGCAGAAGTCACACCGAGCACAAGGAGACGAAGTAACATTCGAGCGTAGGGTGGTCCGCCGCTCAGGTCAGGCTCCGGCCAGGAGCGGTGGGTTTTACGCGCCCATGGCCAGACGGCGGTCCTGGAGCACAATTTAAGGGCGTTAGCTCAGTTGGTAGAGCAACGGACTCCAAATCCGTAGGTCGGGGGTTCGAGCCCCTCACGCCCTGCCGAAAGGCGCCATCGACTCCGTCAGATGGCGCTGATCCAGTGACAATAATCCCACTCGCATTTCGAAGTGACGTCGGGAACCAAGGCCATGGCACGCACATACAAAAAAGAGATCAAGACAGGGGAGTTCGACTCCTCGCGATGGGCGCACGCTGTCTTCATGCTCTTCGCCTTCATGGCGATGTGGATGTTCTCACATCTAGTTGAGGACTTGTGGGCCTTTACATGGTCAAACTGGCCCGGCGACGTGCCGCGTCCCACCACGTGGATCGCTAACGCGATTGGTATTTCTGTCGGGCTGATATCCACAATCGTCGCTTGGCGAGTGGAACGCTACTTTCGCTTTGTGTGCGAAGTGGTGGTAGAGGTCGAGCAAATCATTTGGCCAACAAAGGCCGAGACGAAAGCTGCGACGATCGTCGTACTCGTCATCACTCTAATTGTGTCCGGTCTCCTGTGGGGCATGGACACCAGTTGGTCCTACGCGACTGACTATCTTTACGATCTCTGACCTACGACGCGGACAAGATCCATGGACTGGTACATCGTCAACACCTTCTCCGGCTACGAAAACACCGTCAAGAAGGCCCTGGATGACCGCATCAAAGCGGCCGGTCTTGAGGAGTGCTTCGAAGATATCCTTGTGCCTTCCGAGAAGGAGACGGTTCTTCATGGCAAGCGTAAGGTTCAGATCAATAAGAAATTCTTCCCCGGTTATGTGTTCATTCGCATGGACCTGACCAAGGAGGCTTGGCATCTGGTCAAGAATACACCCAAGATCAGTGGGTTTTTGGGGGGGAATACGCCACGGCCGGTACCGCAGCGGCAGATTGATGACATGCTCGGCCGGGCCCAACCCAAAGAAGTGCCAGCAGACGAAGAGCAGACAGCTCCAGAAAGTTTCGTTGACTACAATGTCGGCGATCAAGTTCGCGTCAAGAGCGGCGCATTTGCCAACTTCACCGGTGAGGTGGAGGAGGTCAACGCCGACAAGCGCAAGATTAAGCTTTCGGTTTCTATTTTCGGCCGACCGACACGGGTCGAGGTCGATTTCACCGAGGTCGAACCCGCGGCTTAGGCCGGGGATTCATCACGATTCAATGGGCTCTACCAGGGCCAAAACCCAAGATCCTCAGAAAAGACCCGAGCCATGAAGAAGGTCACCGGAATTATCAAGCTTCAGTGTAAGGGCGGTCAGGCAAACCCCGCTCCCCCCATCGGTCCCGCGCTTGGCGCAAAGGGCGTCAATATTATGGATTTCTGCAAGCAGTTTAATGCTCGCACGCAGAAGGAAACCGGAACCGTGATCCCTGTTGTGATCACGGTCTACGCCGACCGTTCATTCACTTTCATTACCAAGACGCCTCCCGCGCCGGTGATGTTGTTGAAGGCCGCAGGTATCGCAAAGGGTTCCGGCGAGCCTAACAAAAACAAAGTCGGCAAGGTCACACGCGACCAGGTCCGTGAGATTGCTGAGTACAAGTTGAAGGATATGAACGCCTACAACGTAGAAGCCGCGATGAAGACCATTGCTGGGACAGCACGTTCGATGGGGCTTGAGGTCACGGACTCGTAATTTTCGTTGCCGTCGACCGACGGCGCGCAAACAAGGGGGAGGGGCAACCCGTCAGAACCCCAGGAGACAGTCAGTATGGGTAAAAAGTACGAAGAGGCGAAGAGCAAGGTCGACGCAAAAAAACGCTACACGATGAATGAGGCGTGCTTGCTCATTCCCGAGATGGCGTTCGCAAAATTTGATGAGACGGTCGAATGCGCCATTCGGTTGGGCGTGAATCCGCGCCATGCGGACCAAATGATTCGTTCATCGGTTTCCCTTCCACATGGAACGGGCAAAAAGGTGCGCGTGATCGTGTTTGCAAAGGGAGATCGCGCGGCCGCGGCACTCGAGGCCGGGGCGGATGTCGTCGGGGCCGAAGAGCTGGTCGAGAAAATTCAGAAAGAGAATTGGCTGGATTTCGACAGTGCGATCGCCACTCCAGACATGATGGGCCTCGTCGGGCGCCTGGGTCGGATCCTTGGGCCGCGCAACCTGATGCCGAATCCCAAGGTGGGTACCGTCACGATGGACGTCACCAAGGCCGTGACTGAGCTCAAGGCTGGCCGGATCGAGTTTCGAACAGAGAAAACGGGCATTATACATGCGCCGATAGGAAAAATTTCCTTCGGAAGCGAAAAATTGGAGGCGAACTTGTTCGCGCTTCTTGCCCATCTTCAGCGCCTGAAACCAGCGACGGCCAAAGGGCAGTATTTCAAGAGCGTGGCGATTGCACCGACCATGGGGCCGGGCGTGCGCCTCGACGTAAATGCAGTCGCTGCCGCGGTCGTTGAGTAGTCGCGCGACACCGCCGCGACAGGACGAAAGAACTAGAGGAGGAAGCACCGAATCGGTGAAAAGAACATGCTCCACTTTGTTGGAGCTCTCTCTCTCGAGACCGCTGGTGGCGTAGCCTGAAAAGCTCGGCATCGATCGAGCAGCCAGCCTAGGGGGGAGGAAGTCGTCAAGAAGATCCCAGAGCAATGGTGTTCGGGGGTGTCTGGCCACGGTCCTCCATCTCCGCACAGAGCGAGGACCCGGAGATTAATCATGGAAAAATCAGTCAAAATTGCCAACGCCACCGAGCTCCAGGAGCAGATCAAGGATGTCCCTGGTCTGATTCTCGTGGAGTACTCTGGCCTTACCGTCGAAGCTGCGGATGACCTCCGCAACAAGATGCGTGATGCCGGATGCACCTATCGTGTGTACAAAAACTCGACCATTCGTTTCGCGGTCGAGGGAACCAGCCATGCGCCCCTTGCAGCACTCTGCAAAGGCGTGACCGGGCTGGCGTTTAATGCAGAAGACCCGGGCGCTCCCGCACGGGTTGCACGTGACTTCGCCAAGGACAACGACAAGTTGTCCACAAAAGGTGGAGTCATGGAGGGAGACCTCCTCGACCCCGCTAGCTGTGCCATTTTGGCCGATATGCCGGGACCGCGCGAGCTGAAGGCGAAACTGCTCATGCTCTTCAAAACCCCCGCGACTCGGATGGTACAGCTTGTTCAAGCTGGCCCGCGGGACTTTCTTCGTGTTCTCAACGCCAAGAAGGACAAGGACGCCGCCTAGGCTGGGGAGCCTAGGACAGATCCTTGTTAATCGGAATTTCCCCAGAAAAGAGACAAAAAATGTCGGACATTACTAAAGAACAGGTCATCGATTTTCTCAGCAACCTCTCCGTTATGGACATCGCAGGGCTCGTCAAGGAGCTCGAGGACAAGTGGGGCGTCGAAGCCGCTGCTGGCGGTGGAATGATGATGGCCGCCGCTCCCGCCGAGGCTGCCGAAGAGAAGACTGAGTTTGACGTCCATCTCGTCAACTTTGGTGCGAAGAAGATCAACGTGATCAAGGCGATTCGCGCCCAGATGCAAGGTCTTGGACTTAAAGAGGCAAAAGAGCTTGTCGAGAGCGCGCCTGCCAATATCAAGGAGGGCGTCTCCAAGGATGAAGCCGCGGAGCTTGCGAAGGCACTCAAAGACGCTGGCGCCGAGGTTGAGGTCAAGTAGCTGGCCTTCTGGGTGGCCAGTCCGATCTTCGTGTTGTCGCTGGCGCCCCATATTTCGGCTCCGACGTTTTTACGTCGGAGCCGCCCATTTTCTGAGTAAACACGTTTGGGTCATAGTCTGACCCGCAAGGCCGCTCCTGCGGCACGACCCACGGTCGAAGAACGAGCAAGGAAAACCCGATGGCGCGTATCCAGAACAACTTCCGAGTCCGCAAGAGCTTCGGGAAGCTCAAAAAGATTATCGAGGTTCCAAACCTCATTGATATCCAGAAGCGCTCGTACGACAAGCTTCTGCAGGCTGATGTTCCGCACGATGAGCGCGAGCAAGTAGGCCTTCAGGCTGTCTTCAAGAGCGTATTTCCCATCAAGGACTTCGGTGAGACCTCGTCGCTCGAGTTTGTGAGCTATGCTCTCGATCGTCCGAAGTATGACGTCGATGAATGCCGCGCACGAGGCATGACCTTCGCTGCACCGATCAAGGTCGTGGTCCGGCTCGTGGTCTGGGACGTCGACGACGAGACCGGTACGCAGTCGATCCGTGACGTGAAGGAGCAGGAGGTCTACTTTGGTGAGATCCCGCTCATGACGACTCATGGGACATTTGTGATCAATGGCACCGAACGTGTGGTTGTATCGCAGCTTCACCGATCGCCCGGAGTGTTTTTCGATCACGATCGAGGCAAGACCCACGCCTCAGGTAAGAAACTTTTCTCTGCCCGCGTGATTCCTTACCGCGGGAGTTGGCTCGATTTTGAGTTCGACCACAAAGACTTTTTGTACGTACGGATCGACCGCCGGCGCAAGCTGTATGCGTCGGTGTTGCTACGCGCGTTGGGGTACTCTACCCAGGAGCTTCTCGATCAGTACTACGATAAGGAGAGCATCTTTGTTGAGGGGGAGAGCATCAGTCGCGCAATTGACTACGACCTTCTTGGTGGACAAAGGGCCGCGACGGACATTCTGAACCCCGAAACCGGTGATGTGCTGGTACGCAAGGGTCGGAAGTTCACCAAGGGCGCGATCAAGAAGATGCGTGCCGCCGACCTCAAGCGCATTCCGATGGAGGCCGAAGAGTTGATCGGCAAGATTGCCGCCGAGGACGTCTATGACGAGGACACGGGCGAGGTGATCCTTAGCTGCAACGAAGAGGTGGCTGAGGAGCACACTGCGCGACTCAAAGAGGCCGGCATCTCAGGTTTCAAGGTGTTGTTCATCGACGATTTCAACGTCGGACCATTTTTACGAAACACTCTGATCGCCGACAAACTCACCACGCCGGAGGACGCGATCATGGAGATCTATCGGCGGCTGCGGCCTGGAGATCCGCCCACGCCGGATACCGCACGCAACCTGTTCGAGTCGCTGTTCTTCCGGGCCGATCGTTACGATCTGTCGACTGTGGGCCGGCTGAAGCTCAACCACAAGTTTGGACTGGACGAGGACCTGGCAACCAGTGTCCTGACGAAACGCGATATCCTCGAGACCGTCCGCTATGTGCTTGAGTTGCGCAATGGGCGCGGAAAAATTGACGATATTGACCATCTCGGAAATCGCCGTGTACGTGCGGTCGGCGAGTTGATGGAGAATCAATATCGTATCGGATTGGTCCGAATGGAGAGGGCGATCAAAGAGCGCATGAGTATGTCCCAAGAGATGGACGCGCTCATGCCCGCCGACCTAATCAACGCGAAGCCCGTGTCTGCGGTTGTGAAGGAGTATTTTGCGTCTTCGCAACTTTCGCAGTTTATGGACCAGACCAATCCGCTAAGCGAGGTGACACACAAGCGTCGTCTCAGTGCGCTTGGACCCGGCGGCCTGACACGTGAGCGCGCTGGATTTGAGGTCCGCGATGTACATGCGACTCACTACGGCCGGATCTGCCCGATTGAGACTCCGGAGGGGCCAAACATCGGCCTGATCGCATCGTTGTCCACGTACGCCCGTATCAACGAGTTCGGGTTCATCGAGACCCCCTATCGGACCGTTGAGTCTGGGATCGCATCGACCGATGTTGCGTACTACAGCGCATTGCAGGAGCACGATCATTACATCGCCCAGGCAAACTCACCGTTGGGTGACGATGGCGCCTTCCAGGACGATCGAGTGCAGTGCCGCCACAACGAGGAGTTCGAGGTTGTCGCGCCCGTCGATGTGACGTTGATGGACGTGTCTCCGAATCAGCTCGTGTCGGTCGCCGCCTCATTGATTCCGTTCCTCGAGCATGATGACGCGAACCGTGCGCTCATGGGTTCCAACATGCAGAGGCAGGCCGTGCCCTGTCTCCGGACCGACGCACCGCTTATCGGTACGGGGATGGAGTCTCACGTTGCCCGGGATTCAGGATCAACCGTCGCGGCGATTCACGATGGACGGGTCGAGCAGGTGGATGGTGGCCGGATCGTTATCAAACCGGTGGCCGGACGCGAGCAAGAGCGAAGTATTCTCGGGGCGAAGCCCGACATCTACAATCTGGTTAAGTTTCGGCGATCGAATCAAAATACCGCTCTGAATCAAAAGCCGATCGTTCGGGTGGGGGACCGTGTGAGGGCAGGTGACGTCATTGCTGATGGCGCCGCGACGGACACGGGGGAGCTTGCGCTCGGACAAAACCTCTTGATCGCGTTTATGCCGTGGCAGGGGTACAACTTCGAGGATTCGATTCTCGTATCAGAGCGTCTTATCCGCGAAGATGTCTACACCTCGATTCATATCGAGGAGTTTGAGTGCGTTGCCAGAGACACCAAGCTTGGCAAAGAAGAGATCACGCGCGACATTCCGAATGTCGGTGAAGAAGCACTCAAAGACCTCGACGAGGCGGGTGTCGTCCGTATTGGGGCCGAAGTTCATGCCGGCGACATTTTGGTCGGCAAGATTACTCCGAAGGGGGAGACACAACTTTCTCCAGAGGAGAAACTGCTGCGTGCGATTTTCGGTGAAAAGGCCGGCGATGTGCGAGATACGTCGTTACGGCTCCCACCCGGAGTGAGCGGAATGATCATCGATGCTCGTGTGTTTGCGCGTAAGGGCGTCGATAAGGACATCCGTGCGCAGCAGATCGAGGATCAAGAGCGTGAGCGGCTTGTCCAGGATCACAGTGACAATGTGGCGATCGTATCATCCGGCTATCACGGCCGTATGAAAGAGATTCTTGCGGGCAAGAGGACCGCCGCAAAGCTGGTCGATGACAACGGGACTGTCCTCGTCGAGGCAGGGATCCAACTTACGGAAGAGATCCTAAACGGCGTGGCACGGAAACATTGGTCGACCTTTGCCCTTGAGGCGGTGGAAGATTCTGAGTTGATTGAGGCTCTTGGTCGCCGTCTGGAGAAGGACCTCGACGAGACAGAAACCATCTACCGCGAGAAAATTGCAAAGCTCACGAAGGGCGATGAACTTCCGCCTGGAGTGATCAAGATGGTGAAGGTCTATGTCGCAATCAAACGGAAGCTACAGGTCGGCGACAAGATGGCAGGTCGCCACGGCAACAAAGGAGTGATCTCGAGGATATTGCCGACAGAAGATCTCCCGTATCTTGAGGATGGGACGGCTGTGGACATCGTCCTCAACCCGCTAGGGGTTCCATCACGGATGAACGTAGGACAGATCCTCGAAGTTCATCTTGGCTGGGCCGCACGTCAACTCGGCGTACAAATCGACGAATACATGGCGACGAATTTCTCGCCTGACGTATTGCGGGCGCAGCTTAAGAAGATCTACAGCTCGGAAGAGGCGCAGTCCTTCATCGAGACCCTTGGCGACGATGATGTCATTCGGTTTTCGGCAAAACTGCGCCGGGGCGTCCATCTCGCTACGCCGGTCTTCGACGGGGCCGAAGAGAGCGAAGTGAAGAGCACGTTGGATATGGCGGGTCTGCCTCGCTCTGGCCAGGCAATCTTGTTCGACGGCCGTACCGGAGATGCCTTCGAAGAGGATGTGACCGTTGGGATCATGTACATGCTGAAGCTACATCACCTCGTGGATGACAAGATTCACGCACGTAGCATTGGCCCGTATTCGCTGGTTACTCAGCAGCCACTCGGCGGCAAGGCCCAATTTGGTGGCCAACGGCTCGGGGAGATGGAGGTTTGGGCACTCGAGGCCTATGGTGCGGCTTACGCTCTCCAGGAGCTTCTCACCGTGAAATCCGACGATGTTGTCGGTCGTATGCGAATGTACGAATCGATTGTGAAAGGGCAGCCAACGATGCAACCAGGCGTGCCTGAGTCTTTCAACGTCTTACTAAAAGAACTCCAGGCACTTTGTCTGGATGTCGAACTTGTCAATGTTGACGACGCGGAGCGTCGTCGCTACGGGGCCATCGACGCGGCTGAATAGCCGCGCTTAACGCCAAGAGAGAGCAGGAACCAGATGCGAGACATCTTCAGCTTCTTCGAAAAGCCCAAGGAGGCCGAGGTCTTCAACGCTCTACGGATCGGTATCGCTTCGCCGAAAACCATCAGAGAGCGTTCGAGCGGCGAGGTCAAAAACCCCGAGACGATCAACTACCGGACGTTCAAGCCGGAACGAGATGGTTTGTTTTGCGCCAAAATTTTTGGTCCGATTAAGGACTACGAATGTCTGTGCGGAAAATACAAGCGGATGAAACACCGTGGCGTTGTCTGCGAAAAATGTGGCGTGGAGGTCATCCATTCCAAGGTGCGCAGGGAGCGCGCTGGTCATATCGATTTGGCGACACCTGTCGCGCATATCTGGTTTCTCAAAAGCTTGCCATCCAGGATGGGTACGATCCTGGATATTCCGCTGACCAAACTGGAGAAGGTCCTCTACTGCGAGAGCTACATTGTCATCGATCCGCGGGACTCGGGCCTCGAAGAGCGCGAGATTCTCAGCGAAGAGCGATACGATCAGCTTTACGACGAGCTAGGACCGGATGCGTTTCGCGCGGGTATGGGCGCGGAGTCGATCAAGGAGCTCTTGGAGCGACTCGATCCAGTCGTCGACTCGCGAACGATCCGGGCGGAGCTGGCCTCGGCAACCTCTGAGGCCAAACGCAAAAAATGTGCAAAACGGCTGCGTGTACTGGAGGCTTTTCGCAACTCCAACAACAAGCCAGAGCACATGATGCTGGACGTGGTGCCGGTACTCCCGCCCGATCTACGGCCGTTAGTGCCGCTCGATGGCGGCCGATTTGCAAGCTCGGACCTGAATGACCTTTACCGCCGGGTGATCAATCGTAACAACAGGCTAAAGCGACTTCAGGAGCTTGCAGCACCAGAAATCATCATCCGTAACGAGAAACGGATGTTGCAGGAGGCTGTGGATGCGCTTTTTGATAACGGCCGTCGCGGAAAGACCATCACGGGTCCGAACAAGCGTCCTTTGAAGTCGCTATCGGACATGCTCCGTGGAAAATCTGGCCGTTTTCGCCAGAACTTACTTGGAAAACGCGTGGATTACTCTGGCCGGTCAGTGATCGTTGTGGGCCCGGAGCTCAAGCTGCACGAGGTCGGGTTGCCCAAGAAAATGGCGCTCGAGCTGTTCAAGCCGTTCATCTACAATCGGCTTGAGGCGCGTGGGCTCGTAACGACCATCAAATCGGCGAAACGGATGGTCGAACGGGAGTCGAGTGAGGTGTGGGATATCCTCGAAGAGGTCATCAAGGAGCACCCTGTGTTCCTCAACCGTGCTCCGACCTTGCATCGGCTTGGCATCCAGGCTTTCGAACCGGTGTTGATCGAAGGAAAGGCAATTCAGTTGCATCCTCTCGTCTGTACCGCGTTCAACGCGGATTTCGACGGCGATCAGATGGCTGTCCATGTGCCCCTGTGCATCGAAGCACAGATGGAGGCGCGTGCGCTGATGATGTCGACGAACAATATTCTTAGCCCGGCGAGTGGTCGACCGATCATCGTTCCGTCGCAGGATATTGTTCTCGGTCTGTATTATATGACTCGTGAGCGCTCTTACGCACTCGGTGAGCGCAATGAGCAGCCCGAGAAGGACGGCTATTTCGCCGGGCGATACGGGTCTCCTCGTGAGGTCCGTATGGCCCATGACCACGGCGTGTTGCATTTGCAGGCACGGATCAAAGTGCGGATAAACCGCGGCGAGCCTATGCAGGACACGACTTGCGGCCGTGTATTGCTCTATGAAGGGGGAATCCCCTCGCAGATTCCCTTTGAGGTTGTAAATCGTGCGTTGGGCAAGAAGCAGCTCAACACGCTGATCGACCGTTGCTATCGAGATTGTGGTCAGAAAGCCACTGTGCTGATGGCCGACTACCTGCGTACGCTCGGGTACGCCGAGGCTACGAAGGCTGGAATCTCCATTGCGATGGACGACATGGTGATCCCGCCGGAGAAAGAGCGTCTGCTCGATGCCGCAGCATCGAGTGTGCATGATATCGCCGATCAGTATGCCGATGGCTTGATCACTTCGGGCGAACGCTACAACAAGGTCGTCGATATCTGGGCCAACGTCGCAGAAGAGATCGCCGACAAGATGATGATGGGGATCGAGACCGCCGACGCGGTGGATGCGGTTACCGGAAAGCCCATTCTCGATGATGATGGAAAGCAGTTGAAGGTTCCATCCTTCAACTCGATCTTCATTATGGCCGACTCAGGCGCGCGAGGCTCGCGTCAGCAGATGCGACAGCTGTCGGGGATGCGCGGCCTGATGGCAAAGCCATCCGGCGAGATTATCGAGCAACCGATCACAACCAATTTTCGTGAAGGGTTGACCGTACAACAGTACTTCATCTCTACGCACGGAGCGCGTAAGGGACTCGCCGATACCGCCCTGAAGACGGCAAACTCCGGATACCTGACACGGCGACTTGTCGACGTTGCGCAGGAGGCCGTCATCACCGAGTTTGATTGCGAAACGTTTGCCGGGGTCGATATGACTGCGCTGGTCGAGTCTGGTGAGATCATCGAGCCGCTTGCCGACAGGATCCTTGGTCGTGTTCCTCTCGATCCTGTCTATTCCCCTGGCACCGACGACGTGATTGTCGCCGAGGGAGATTTGGTTGATGAGGCGAGCGCCGACAAAATCGAAGAGGTTGGCATACAGTCAGTGCATATTCGCTCTGTGTTGACCTGCGAGGCTGCGCGCGGCATCTGTGCAAAGTGTTATGGCCGCGACCTCGCCCGCGGAAAGCTGGTCGACGTCGGTGAGGCCGTTGGCATTATTGCCGCCCAATCGATTGGAGAGCCTGGAACTCAGTTGACGATGCGTACGTTCCACGTCGGCGGTGTAATTACCCACGAATCTCAAGAGAGCGAGCTCCAGGTCCGATTTGGAGGCATCGCCGAGATGCACGATCTCAACACCGTGGAACGCGTTGGCCCGGACGGTGAAAAATATTGGGTCGTGATGAATCGTCACGCACGGCTTCACCTCTTGGACGACAAGGGGCGGGCACGCGAACAGTATGCGCTCCTGTACGGCGCGCATCTACTGATTCAGCCAGGTGATGTTGTTCCTGCGCAGGCTTTGGTCGCGCGTTGGGATCCGCATGCCATTCCGATTATCAGCGAGGTTGGCGGTAAGATTGAGTTTGGTGACATCATCGAGGGTGTGACCATGAAGGTCAGCATCGACGAGAAGACAAACATCTCATCGATCACGATCGCCGAGGGGTCTGACAAAGATGCGCGGCCACGTCTGGTGGTGGTCGATGATGAGGGCAAAGCAATACCGACCGACGGCGGGAAACACGACGCGCGTTATTTCCTGCCCGTCGGAGCATCGGTCTCGACGAGCGACGGCGACAGTGTCAATGCCGGCGATGTGATCGCAAAGATTCCACGTGAAGCCTCGAAGACGAAGGATATCACTGGGGGCCTACCGCGTGTGGTGGAGCTTTTTGAGGCTCGGACGCCAAAAGCGCACGCGATCATTGCGACCACCGATGGGATGATCAGTTTCGGGAAGGACAAGGGCGGCAAGCGTCGCGTGCACATCACTCAGGAAGATGGTGATGTACACGAGTTCCTCGTCCCGAAAATTCGACACCTTCAGGTGCGTGAAGGCGACAAGGTTCGCGCCGGCGAAAAACTCATGGATGGCCCGGCGAACCCGCATGACATTCTCGCGGTTAAGGGTGAAAAAGCACTGGCGACGTATCTTTTGGACGAGATCCAGGAGGTGTATCGACTTCAAGGCGTGAAGATCAACGACAAGCATATTGAAGTGATCGTTCGTCAGATGATGCGGCGTGTGAAAATCACCGATCCGGGCGATACCAACTTCCTGGCCGAGGACCACGTGGAGCGTAAGAGTTTCCGTCGAGAAAATAGGCGCGTAAGCGCGCTAGGCGGTACGGAGGCGACCGCACAGGCCCTTTTGCTCGGGATCACAAAGGCCTCGTTGTCTACCGAGAGCTTCATTTCGGCATCCTCCTTTCAGGAGACGACCAAAGTGCTGACCGAGGCCTCGTTGCAGGGCAAGGTCGACTACCTTCGCGGTCTGAAAGAAAATGTCATTATGGGGCGTTTGATACCGGCGGGTACAGGGCTTTCGGTCTACGAGCGGTTGAATATGGAGACCGACGATCTGACTGGGGATGGTGCGGAGCCGGCTGTCCGTAGGGCATCCGAGCGAGATTTCGTCGCGCTCGACTAGCCGCTCCCCGATTCAGAAGAGCGGGGCAGGTCCATGTTGGGACCTGCCCCGCTCTTTTTATGGAAGATGTGGGTGACAGAGTGCTTCCGAGCGCGACAATTGTCCGGAAACCCGGCGATTGTGGCGATTCCTCCTCTCGATGCCTTGATCGCCCGCTCGACTTCTCTATACTCCGCATCCGCGGGACCGAGTGCCCGCTTCCGTCTTCTGCCATCCACAACGTGCGGTAGATGACATTCTCGAACTCAATCTGAGAAACCAAGATGCCTACCATTCAGCAACTCGTCCGCAAGGGACGAAAACGTCAGGTCAAAAAGGGCACCGCGCCCGCGCTAAAGGAATGTCCTCAGCGTCGCGGAGTCTGTGTCCGCGTCTACACATCCACCCCTAAGAAGCCGAACTCTGCTTTGCGTAAGGTCGCCCGCGTGCGGCTTACCAACGGCATCGAGGTTACGAGCTACATCCCGGGCGAAGGTCATAACCTTCAAGAGCACAGTATCGTGCTTGTCCGTGGAGGTCGTGTCAAAGATCTCCCGGGTGTTCGTTATCATATTGTTCGTGGAACCCTCGATACGACAGGTGTTCAGGGCCGAAAGCAACGTCGTTCCAAGTACGGCGCCAAGCGACCTAAGTAAGGAGTCACGCTATGTCGCGCAAGGGATACAAAAAAAAGAATCGTCCGCAACTCGATATCCGTTACACAGATCATCCTGTGGACATAAATCGAGCCATCGCCAAATTCATCAACGTCGTGATGATGGACGGAAAGAAGTCGTTGGCTGAAAAAATCGTCTTCGGCGCCTTTGAGATCGTCTCGGAGAAGACCAAGGACGATCCCGTCAAGGCCTTCGAAAAGTCGCTCGCAAATATTCGACCTCGTCTAGAGGTTCGCGCTCGGCGCGTTGGAGGATCGAACTATCAGGTGCCTGTCGAGGTGCGTCCCGAGCGGAGTCTCGCGCTCGCGTACCGCTGGCTTGTGGCATGCGCACGTTCGCGCCCCGAGAAGACAATGGTTGACCGTCTCGCCGCAGAGATGTTGGACGCCCACAATAACCGTGGCGCCGCAGTTAAAAAGCGCGAAGACGCACACAAGATGGCGGAAGCCAACAAGGCATTCGCCCACTACCGTTGGTAGTCGCATTGAAACTGTAGTAATCAACACTCGTTAGATGTCCCAACCCCGCTTCGGCGCGGGGAGGAGGGCATACTGGGTCCGGATTCTGCCACACCCCCTCCACCAGGAGACGGATGGCCAGGACCGAGGCCCTAAACCAGTTTCGAACTCGAAAAGTTCGTTCAATTCCTACGCATCTCGCTCATGTCCACCGTCTCCGAGACCCACATCGATCGATTCCGAAACATCGGAATCATGGCGCATATCGACGCTGGGAAAACGACGACGACCGAGCGTATCCTTTATTATACGGGGAGCTCACACCGAATCGGTGAGGTTCACCACGGGGCCGCGAAGACGGATTTCGACGAGGAAGAGCAGCGTCGTGGCATCACGATCTACTCTGTCGCCACGACATGCTACTGGACGCCAGAGACCGGCACCCGCGCCGGCCAGGAACATCGCCTCAACCTCATCGACACGCCAGGGCATGTAGACTTTACAGTCGAGGTCGAGCGCTCACTCCGCGTTCTTGATGGCGCCGTCGCGGTGTTTGACGGGGTTGCGGGCGTCGAGCCCCAGTCGGAGACGGTCTGGCGTCAGGCAGAACGCTACGGCGTTCCACGAATTTGTTTTGTCAACAAGCTCGACCGTGTCGGCGCCACCTTGAGTCGTACTGTGGAGATGCTGCGCACTCGGCTCGACGCACACCCGATCGTCATTCAGTTGCCCATGGGCCTGGAGGCGGACTTCGAGGGCACGATCGACTTGATCACGATGCAGGCGATCCGCTGCATTGGCGAGAAAGGCGAGGTGGTGGAGCGCCTAGCGATCACCGCCGATCACCCCCTGTTTGAGGAGGCGCTCACAGGCCGCGAGGCCATGCTCGAGGCGCTTTCAGAGGTCGACGACGGGGTCATGGAATGTTTTGTGGATCAGGGTAGCGATGGCCTCGATATAGCGACGATTCAGGCTGCACTGCGCCGCGCAACACTGGCCGGCGACGCGGTACCCGTGCTCTGTGGCTCGGCATTGAGCAATAAGGGAGTCCAAGGCCTATTGGACGCCGTGATCGAGTATCTTCCAGCTCCATCGGATCTCCCACCAGTGGAGGCCACGCGAAAGAAGGACGGCGCGGTCGTCTGCCGTCAACCGACCGCCGACGCGCCATTCCTCGCGCTCGCATTCAAAGTCGTTCGGGACGAACACCGTGGTCGAGTGGTGATGTTCAGGGTCTATTCTGGCCAGCTTTCGGTACGCGGGCAGATCCAAAACTGCACTCAAGGTCGCAAGGAACGGGTCAACAAGCTGCTACGCGTCCAAGTCGATAAAACGTCGGAGATCGATTTGGTGGGGCCCGGCGAGATTGCGGCGGCGGTGGGGCTGAAGTTCACGACGACCGGCGACACTCTGATTTTGTCTAAGGACAAAGAGCCCGTCATCTTGCCCGGTATGGCCATTCCAGAGCCGGTGATTTTCAGGGCCGTGGAGGCACGCAGTGCCGCCGATCAAAGGGACCTTGATGCGGCACTTGAGGACATTCAGATCGAAGATCCAAGCTTTACCGTCCGCGAGGACCGCGAGGCAGGACAGACGCTGATGTGCGGACAGGGCGAGCTGCATCTTGAAGTGATCGTCAATAAGCTCGAACGCGATTTCAACGTACAGGCCCGCGTCGGTCTGCCCCAGGTGGCCTACAGAGAAGCCGCGACGCGACCGACCACTCAAACGCTGGAGTACGACCGAGAAATTGGCGGCAAACGGCAGTACGCAAAACTCACTCTGTCGCTGGCGACGCGCGACAGGGGCGCCGGGTGTCGCTATGAGAATAGGTTGCCCGCGACAGAGATCTACGAGAAACTCCAAGACGATTTTCTCGAAGCAATTTCCGAGGGCGTAAACGACGCGCTGTTGCGCGGGCCACTGTTGGGTTTTGCTGTACAGGATGTAGAGATCTGGCTTGTCGATGTTGTGTGGCTGGAGAACTGCTCGAGCGTATCGAGCTTCCGAGCCGCGGCAACGATGGCGACCAGCCGAATGATCGAGGCTGCTCACCCCTGTCTCCTGGAGCCGTTGATGGCTGTAGAAGTCGTCGTACCGTGCGATTTTGTGGGAAACGTGCATTCCGACCTAAGCACCCGTCGAGGCCGCGTTTTGGGCATGGATACCCGGGGAGCCAATCAGGTACTCAGTGCAACGGTTCCCTTGGCAGAAATGGTTGGCTATGCTACCGAGCTTCGCTCAGTGACTCAGGGTCGCGCCAGCTACACGATGCTCTTCAACTGTTACGCCGAAGTCCCCCAAGACCGGCAAGTGCAGATCATCAAAAAGGTTCGCGGCTATTAACGCCAACCGGCGAGCCACACCTCAGATTACCCCAACCCTCTCCGAGTCAGGATTCTAGATGTCTAAAGAAAAGTTCGTCCGCGATAAGCCCCACGTCAACATCGGCACCATCGGCCACGTTGATCACGGAAAGACCACGCTGACCGCAGCCATCACGAAGACGCTTGCAGGCCGCGGATGGGCTGAGAAGGTGGACTTTGAGAACATCGACAAGGCGCCCGAGGAGCGAGAGCGTGGCATCACGATCTCGACATCCCACGTGGAATACAACTCGGAGAAGCGGCACTACGCGCACGTCGACTGCCCTGGGCACGCTGATTACATCAAGAACATGATCACGGGAGCAGCGCAGATGGACGGCGCAATTCTCGTAGTGTCGGCACCCGACGGGCCGATGCCGCAGACGCGCGAGCACATCTTGCTTGGGCGGCAGGTCGGTATACCGTCGATGGTGGTCTTCCTGAACAAGGTGGATCAGCTGGACGACGACGATGAGGAGATGTTGGAGCTGGTCGAGGTGGAGCTTCAGGAGCTGCTGTCGAAGTACGACTACGATGGAGACAACACACCGATCATTCGCGGGTCAGCGCTGAAGGCACTGGAGGCGGATCATTGGGAGTCGCCGGATGCGAAGCCAATATTCGACCTGATTGAGGCATGCGACTCGTTCATTCCGGACCCGGTGCGGGAGCTGGACAAGCCGTTTTTGATGCCGGTCGAGGACGTGTTCACGATTTCGGGACGCGGGACGGTGACGACAGGGCGAATCGAACGTGGAAAAGTTCACGTGGGAGACGAGGTCGAAGTTGTCGGTTTGCGAGAGACGACCAAGACGACGTGTACAGGCGTCGAGATGTTTAGGAAGTTGCTTGACCAGGGCGAGGCAGGGGACAACGTAGGGTTGCTTCTGCGTGGCATAAAGCGCGAGGACGTAGAGCGGGGGCAAGTGCTGACCAAGCCAGGGGCGATCACGCCGCACACGACCTTCATGGCGCAGGTGTATGTGCTGAAGAAGGAAGAGGGCGGGCGACACACGCCGTTTTTCAAGGGCTACAAGCCTCAGTTTTACTTCCGGACAACGGACGTGACCGGAGACGTATATTTACCCGAGGGCACCGAGATGGTGATGCCTGGGGACAATGTGGAGCTGAAGGTAGAGCTCCTGAAGACGATTGCCTGCGAAGAGGGCGTGAAGTTCGCCATTCGTGAAGGTGGCCGCACTGTAGGTGCGGGCGTCGTGACCAAGGTTATCGAATAACTCATAGGTGCAATCGTGGCGACCAAGAATAAACTCCGCATCACGCTGAAGGCGTACGACCTCAAGCTGCTCGATCAGTCGGCAGCAGAGATCAAAGAGACCGCAAAGCGTGCTGGTGCAAAGGTGGTAGGCGCAGTGCCGCTACCCACGCGTATCAACAAATACACGGTTCTTCGCAGTCCCTTCATTGACAAGAAGTCCCGAGAACAGTTCGAGATCCGTACACATAAGCGGCTCATCGACATCCACGAACCAAACCAGCAAACGTTGGACGCGCTTATGAAGCTCGACCTCAGCGCTGGAGTGGACGTCGAGATTAAGACCTGAGCTGCGAGGCGAAACGAACCATGGCCAAGCTCAACGTAAGAGACCTGACGGGTAAAAACATCGAGGAGATCGAAGTCTCCGACGACGTCTTTGGGACCGAGGTCAAAGAACACCTTCTGTGGGAAGTCGTTCGCTACCAGCGCGCAGCAAAGCGCTCGGGTAACGCAAAGACAAAAGAACGCAGTGAGGTCCACGGTACACATGCGAAGATGTATCGCCAAAAAGGGACCGGAAACGCCCGTCACGGCGCGCGTCTCGTGAACGTCTTTCGAGGCGGAGGACAGGTGCATGGGCCCCGCCCGCGCAGCTACGCTTTTCACGTCAACAAGAAGGTTATGGCCGGCGCATTGCGCTCCGCGTTGAGCCTTCGAGTGGCCTCCGGCGACCTCGTCGTAGTGCGGGACTTTTCCGTCGCCGATGGAAAAACCAAGAACCTCCTTACTGCACTGGCAAAACTTGACAGTTCAAAGGCGCTTTTGGTCGACGTAGGCGCAAACGAATCTCTCAAGCGCAGCTCGAAGAACTTGCAGGACGCAAACTTCCTCGACGTGGCTGGTTTGAACGTGTACGACATCTTGCGTCACCCGCGGCTGATTATTGCCGAGAGTTCGTTGCGCGCGATCGAAGCGCGGTTAACCGGTGTGCGTGCCGCGAAAGGGGCGGCGTAATCATGTTGCCACAGCAGATTATCATCCGACCGATCGTCACGGAGAAGAGTTCGGACCTCGAAGCGGATCACAACCAATACATCTTCGAGGTGTTGCGGCAGGCCAACAAGATCGAGATTCGTAAGGCGGTCGAACTGGTTTTTGGCGTTCGCGTACAAAAGGTCCGCACGCAAGTGGTGCGAGGAGACCTTCGACGGGTTGGGCGTTTTACCGGAAAGACCAAGCAGTGGAAGAAAGCCATTGTGACCGTGCATTCCGGCGACAACATCAATTTTTACGGGGACGAATAGATGGGCATCAAGAAGTATAAACCCACGAGTCCCGGTCGTCGGGGCATGACCGTGACCGACAAAGATGCGCTCGGAGGCGAACTTACGCCAGTGCGCGCCCTGATGTCGAAACGGCACAGCCCGGCTGGCCGCAACAATAATGGGCGAATCACCTCCCGCTTTCGAGGGGGTGGAAATAAGCGACTCTACCGAGAGATCGACTTTAAGCGTGATAAGTACGGTGTGCCAGGTGTCGTGGCCGGCGTTCAGTACGACCCGAACCGTACTTGCTTCATCGCATTGATCCACTATGCGGACGGCGAGAAGCGATACATCCTGGCGCCTGCGGGCCTCGAGGTCGGGACCACGATCATCAGCTCCGCAAAAGCCGACATTCAGCCGGGAAACAGTCTTCCATTGGCGACCATCCCGGTTGGGACCATCATCCACAATGTGGAGATCAAAATTGGTCGCGGTGGTCAACTCGTTCGCACGGCGGGCGGCGGCGCGCGTTTGATGGCGCGCGAGGGCAACTGGACCCAGGTGCGCTTGCCATCTGGGGAAGTTCGTCGAGTTCATATTCGCTGTCGCGCGACGGTCGGTAGCGTCGGCAATGCGGAACAGGGAAACGTAAAACTCGGAAAAGCTGGTCGTGTTCGTTGGGCCGGTCGTCGTCCACACAACCGCGGTGTCGTGATGAACCCGGTCGATCACCCCATGGGTGGTGGCGAGGGTCGTACCTCGGGTGGCCGTCACCCGTGCACGCCTTGGGGAAAACCAACCAAGGGTTACCGTACGCGTACAAACAAACGGACCGACTTCTTCATTGTCTCTAGGAGGAAGAAATAGTGCCTCGCTCAGTCAAAAAAGGACCGTTCATCGACGAACATCTTCTCAGGAAGGTGGACGCCGCGATTCAAGCCGGAGGCCGAAAGGTCGTCAAAACATGGTCGCGCAGATCGACCATTATTCCGGAGTTTGTCGGTGCCAACATCATGGTGCACAACGGCAACAAATTCATTCCAGTCTATGTGACGGAGAACATGGTGGGCCATAAGCTCGGCGAGTTCGCACCGACTCGAACATTCAAGGGTCACGCAGCGGACCGCAAGGGTAAGCGTTAGACATGGCCGTTGCACATCTAAGAAACGTGCGCTTGGCGCCTCGAAAGGCACGCATTATCGCCAATATGGTGCGTGGCAAAAACGTAAGCGCAGCGATCAACAGTCTACGCTTTCTGAACAAAGCAGGATCTCGTGAGTTCTTCAAGCTTCTGGTGTCTGCGGTGGCAAACGCAGAGGACCACGGCGAAGAAGAAGTCGAAGCGCTGGTCATTTCGCGGGTGTCCGTGGATCAGGGCGCAACACAGGGACGTTGGCGCCCGCGCGCCATGGGGCGCGCGACCAAGATTCAAAAGAAGACTAGCCATATCACCCTCGAAGTTTCCCGGGTTTCGGCCGCACAGGCACCCGCTCGAGAGGAATAAGAAACCATGGGTCAAAAGACACACCCCGTCGGCCTTCGCCTCGGAATCGTAAAAACTTGGAGCTCTCGCTGGTTTGAGGAGGCGCGTTATCGTCAGTGGCTGCACGAAGACTTGAAGCTTCGCGCATTTCTCAAGGGAAAACTCGCTCAGGCTAGCATCTCCGAAATCACCATCGAGCGCGCCGCAGATAAGGTGAAGATCAATATCTTTTCGGCGCGACCGGGAATCATTATCGGCAAACGTGGCGCGGGCGTTGAGGCTCTACGTCGCGATGTGCAAAAGATGGTCGAGGGCAAGATCTTCTTGAACATTCAAGAAGTTCGAAAAGCCGAGGTCAACGCGCAGCTTGTGGCAGAGTCCATCGCTCAACAACTTGAGCGACGGATCGCTTTTCGAAGAGCGCTCAAGCGTGCCGTGCAGACCGCCATGAAGTTTGGCGCCAAGGGCATTCGCGTCAACGCGGCCGGTCGACTTGGTGGCGCAGAAATGGGTCGGCGCGAATGGTATCTGGAAGGACGCGTTCCGCTACACACACTTCGTGCTGACATCGATTACGGCTTTACTGAGGCCAAGACACCAGCAGGCCGGATCGGTATCAAGTGCTGGATTTTCAAAGGGGAAGTCTACGGCCAGTCGGCTGGCGTTGATCCCCGCTTCCCACGCCCTGCTCGACGTGAGCGCTAGATCATTCTCAGTCTAGGAGCGAATTTCAATGCTTTCACCATCAAGAGTCCGGCACCGGAAGGTGCACAAGGGCCGCATGAAGGGCGCCGCTAAGGGCGGAACCGAGGTCAGCTACGGCGACTTTGGTCTTCAAGCCCTTGAATGCGGCTGGCTTACGGCGCGGCAGATCGAAGCTGCACGTATCGCTATCAATCGATACGTCAAACGTGGCGGTAAACTGTTCATCCGGGTATTTCCCGACAAACCAATTTCCAAAAAGCCCGCTGAGACCCGCATGGGTAAAGGTAAAGGCGGACCCGAACTTTGGGTCGCAGTCGTTCGTCCGGGACGCATGCTTTTTGAGATCGAGGGAGTGGAAGAGCCTGACGCGCGCGAAGCATTTCGGCTCGCCCATCACAAGCTTCCCATCAACACCCGCTTTGTGAAGAGGGACAGGATCTAAGATGAAACCCTCAGAACTTCGGGACAAAGATGCGACAGAGCTTACGGAGCTTGAGCAATCGCTACGCGAGAAACTCATTCGGCTTCGTGTGGCCAAGGCGACCTCAAAGACTGTTAACACCGCGCAAATTGGTGAAGTGAAGCGGGACATTGCCCGTATCAAAACTATCCAAACCCAGCGCGCAACAGCCTCAGGTGAGTAGATCCATGACTGACGACAACAAAGAGACCAGAGCCCAACGGCGCACCCTCACGGGTGAAGTGGTGTCGGACAAGATGGACAAGACCTTGGTAGTCCAGGTGATCCGTCGCAAGCGACATCCCCGTTATAAGAAATATGTTCAAGAGCGGCTGCGCTACAAGGCGCATGACGAGAAGAACGACGCCAAAATTGGCGACACGGTGCGCATTGTCGAGATTCGACCGCTGTCCCGTGAAAAAAGATGGGCGCTGCAAGCCGTCTTGGAGAGGGCACCCGCGGTATGATCCAAGTAGAATCAACGCTCGACGTAGCGGATAACTCAGGCGCACGTAAAGTGCGCTGCATTAAAGTGTTGGGCGGTTCAAAACGCCGATACGCGAGGGTGGGGGACATAATTGTTGTGTCGGTGCGCGAGTCGCTTCCCAACTCCAAGATTAAGAAGGGCCAGGTCATGAAGGCCGTGATCGTGCGTACTCGTAGTGGCATGCGTCGACAAGACGGTTCGTTGATTCGTTTCGACACCAACAGTGCGGTGTTGATAAACAACGACAAACAACCCCTTGGAACTCGCATCTTTGGACCGGTTGCCCGTGAGCTTCGGGCACAGAAGTTTTTGCGCATCGTAAGTCTCGCGCCGGAGGTGCTCTGATGGAACGAGTTCGTAAGGACGACTCTGTGGTGGTGATCGGCGGTAAGTACAAGGGCTCGAAAGGCACTGTCCTTCGTGTACTTCCCGGCGCAGAGCGAGTTTTGGTCGCGGGCGTGAATATCGTGACCAAACACGTGAAACCTACGCGACAAAATCAACGCGGTGGCATCGAGAAGCGCGAGGCCCCGATTCATCTTTCCAACGTCATGCTCCAGGACCCAAAGACCGGAGAACCGACCAGGGTACGAATTCGGTTCCTGGAAGGTGGGCGCAAGGTTCGAGTGGCTGTGAAGTCCGGCGAGCAGATCGACAAGTAAGGCGGAACAAACATGGCTAACGCTAAACCGGGGCAGCCCCCCAAAAGAACCGATCGCGGCTACGCGTTCAAGTTTCCGAACGCTCGCAGCGGCGGTGTCGAACGCGCAGGCATCGCCTCATCGCTTCATCAGCAATACGAGCAGACTGTCGTGAAGGCGCTGACCGAGGAGTTCAAGTACTCTAACGTTCACATGGTGCCGCGCATGACGAAAATCGTCTGTAACATCGGACTCGGAGAAGCACTCAAGCAACCGAAGTTGTTGGAGCAGTCTTTCGAGGTCCTTGGCAACATCACGGGGCAACGTCCGGTTGTCACCCGTGCGAAAAAGTCCATCGCTACCTTTAAGCTCCGCGAGGGGATGAAGATTGGTTGTATGGTCACGCTTCGTCGCGCCCAAATGTGGGACTTCATCGAACGTTTGTTGATGGTCGCGCTGCCGCGCACACGAGATTTCCGAGGCGTGAACCGCAAGGGGTTCGACGGCCGAGGAAACTACACTCTAGGTATTAAAGAGCTTTTGATCTTCCCGGAGGTCGATATCGATAAGCTTACCGTAGTTCCGGGAATGAACGTCTGCATCCAAACCTCGGCAACTACCGACGAAGAGGGGCGCGCGCTCCTGACACTTCTCGGGATGCCGTTCCGCAAGGCCTAAAGGGGAGACTGCTCATGTCCATGACCGATCCCATCGCTGACATGCTCACGCGTATTCGAAACGCGTTGCAGGCAAAGCACTCCACGTGCACTATTCCAGGCTCGAAGACGAAACGTCGAATTGCCGAAATCCTTCATCGGGAGGGCTACATTGATAGCTTCGAGTGGAAGTCGAGTGAGGTATTCAACTCGATTGAGATCCAGCTACGCTGGGTCAACGATGTCCCAGCCATTGAAGGCATCGCTCGAGTTAGTAAACCGGGCCAACGTCGCTACGCGCGAACCGGAGATATCCCGGAAGTTCGCAACGGCCTAGGCATCATGATTGTCAGTACGTCGCACGGCATGATGACCGACCGCGCAGCTCGGAAGGCCCGTGTGGGTGGCGAGCTAATCTGTAGCGTTTGGTAGCTCAGGAGAATTATCATGTCTCGTATTGGTAACGCATCGATTAATATTCCTAAGGGCGTGAAAGTGACGCCCAAGGGTCAAACAATTGCGGTGAAGGGTCCAAAGGGCGCGTTGAGCTTCGACGTACCCGCACCCATCACTTTTGAACTCAAGGGGGACACGCTGTCCTTCAGACGGCCGAACGATCTGCGCAATGTTCGGGCATTGCACGGACTGGCTCGGGCGATGACCAACAACCTTGTGGTCGGTTGTTCCGAGGGATTCGTGAAGGTTCTGGAGATTACCGGCGTCGGTTACCGTGCCCTTGTGAAAGGCTCGCGCGTCGAGCTTAGTCTTGGGTTTTCGCACCCCGTTTCGTATCCGCTCCCCGACTCGGTTAAGGCCGAAGTCATCGATAAGGACGGAAAAGTGCTGCAGCTTAGCTCTCCGGACAAGGCTGCGCTCGGTCAGGCCGCAGCGGACATTCGGCGATACCGGCCGCCAGAGCCCTATAAGGGTAAGGGCGTGAAGTATCGCGGTGAACACATCATCCGCAAAGAGGGTAAGGCTCGCGGGAAGAAGTAGGTTGTCATGGCAAGTAATAAAAACACGGCCAGGCTGCGCCGCAAGAAGAGCATTCGTAAGAGGGTCAGTGGAACCACCGCTCGGCCCCGCCTCACAATCTTCCGCAGCAATAAACACATGTACGCCCAGGTCATTGACGACGTTACACAGCGTTCGTTGGCATCAGTATCGACTGAGCAAAAAAGTCTCGCTGGGGAGATCACTGACTGTGAGTCGAAGATCGACCGCGCGAAAGTCGTCGGTCGAACCATTGCGAAGATTTGTTTGGACAAGGGCATTAGTCAGGTCGTTTTTGACCGCAACGGTTACATCTATCACGGGCGCGTCAGCGCCCTCGCTGACGCCGCCCGCGAGGCCGGTCTCGAGCTCTAAGGAGCGACTAGTCTGATGATCGATATCGAATCCCTCGGAGATCTGGTCGACCGTGTCGTCCACATCAACCGCGTAGCAAAGGTCGTAAAGGGCGGCCGCCGCTTCGCATTCAGCGCGCTGGTTGTTGTTGGCAACGAAAACGGATGGGTAGGCTACGGCTACGGTAAGGCACGTGAAGTTCCCGAAGCCATTCGTAAGGCGAATGAAATTGCACGAAAAGCGATGTTCCAAGTGTCGCTTGCCGGTAGTTCCATCCCACATCAGGTCGTGGGCGTATATGGTGCAGGTCGGGTTCTGTTGCGACCCGCATCACCAGGTACCGGCGTTATCGCAGGCGGTGCCGTCCGTGCAGTCGCGGAATGTTGTGGAATTCACGACGTGCTAACCAAATGTATCGGCACGAACAACCCTCTCAATGTCATCCACGCCACCGTCACGGCGCTGCAATCACTTCGTAGTCCTGAAGCTGTTGCACGACGTCGTGGGATGACCGTGGCCCAACTCCGCGAATAGCGCGGAAGAATCACGGATAGCGACATGGCTCTTAAGCTCAAGATCACCCTGGTCCGCAGCCCGATCGATCGCCCTGCCACGCAAAAGGCTACGGTGAAGGGACTTGGACTGTTTAGACTCAACCAATCCGTCATTCGAGAAGACACCGACTCGATTCGTGGAATGGTACGGAAAATCCAGCACATGGTCGCGGTTGAGCCCGCGGATGATGCCTAGGGTAAGAACCCAAGGCATTAGTGCGGAAGCAAGATAGAGGAATATTATGGGAACCGAACTCCATACTCTCCAGCCACCGCCCGGTGCGCGCAAGAAGAAAAAGCGGATCGGACGTGGACCCGGATCGGGCAACGGAAAGACCGCAGGACGTGGCAGCAAGGGCACGAAGAAGCGAAACTCCGTCCCGATCGGCTTTGAAGGCGGACAACTTCCAATCCATCGGCGGGTGCCAAAACGTGGCTTTATCAACATTTATCGAGTCGAAGTGTGCGGCGTCAATGTCGGTCGGCTGGGTGCATCGCTTGAGGACGGCGAGACACTCGGACCCGATGAGCTCAAATCACGCGGTTTAGTGCCGAAGAAGGCCACCATCGTGAAGTTGCTTGGTGACGGAGAGGTCGGCACCAAGAAGATCAACATCAAGGTTCACCGCGCTAGCGCGAAGGGCCGCGAGAAGATTGAGGCAGCCGGGGGGACCGTTGAAATCCTTCCGCTGCACGAGCCGAAATCCGAGTAGGACGTCGAACCGTGGTGGAGATGAGCCCGCTCAACTTCGCCGCGGTATAGCGGAATCTCAGACGCGAGCCTGTGTTTGGTCGACGAGGCCAAACATTTTTTCGGATAGCGTCAGATTCAGGACCGAACGGGGCAGGCTGCAGTCCCCGACAAAGAGGCACTTCGATGGGCGTCATCCTTAATATTTTCAAGTTGCCAGAGTTGCGGCGCCGCGTGTTGTTCACGTTGGCGCTTCTTTCTGTTTATCGATTCGGCGTGTTTGTGGCGGTGCCGGGCGTGGATAGAACCGTGATGGCGAAGGTCGTGGCTTCAGGGTCTGACGGATTCCTGGGCTATTTCAATCTGTTCTCCGGTGGTGCACTTGAGAACCTCTCGGTGTTTGCGCTCGGTATCATGCCGTACATTAGCGCGAGTATCATCATGCAGCTGATGGCGGTCGTGATCCCGCGGATCGAACAGCTGCAGAAGGAAGGGGAGACCGGTAAGAGGAAGATCAACCAGTACAGCCGCTATGGCACGGTATTCCTGGCCTTGGTCCAAGGGTATTTCATGGCGAACTACTTGGAGGGGTTGAATAACCCCTCGGCGCAGGTGGTGTTGGACGCGGGCCCGGGCTTCAAGTTGATGACCATGCTCTCGCTCACCGCGGGCACCTGTTTTTTGATGTGGCTGGGTGAGCAGATCACCGAGCGAGGTATCGGCAACGGGATCTCTATGATCATCTACGCCGGAATTATTGCTCAGCTGCCCTCCGCGCTGTACCAACTTTTCCAAAAGTCCCAAGACGACCCCGAGAACTTTGGGCCGATGACCCTAGCGATACTGCTCGCGGTGGTCATTGCTGTGGTCGCATTTGTGGTTGTCATGGAACGGGGGCAGCGGCGGATGACGGTGCTGTATGCGAAGCGAGTTGTGGGTCGAAAGATGTTCGGCGGATCACAGAACTACCTTCCCCTTCGTATCAATAGCGCTGGTGTTATCCCGCCGATTTTTGCCGGCTCGATCATCATGTTCCCGAATCAGCTCGGATCGATGACAGGGAACGCGTTTCTGCAACGTTTTGCTGCGGCAGTGAGCTATGGGAACTGGCTCTACCTCACGCTCTACGTCGCGCTTTGTATCTTCTTTTGCTATTTTTACACCAATATTCAGTTCAACCCGGTGGACCTGGCCGACAACCTGAAGAAGCAAAATGCATCGTTGCCGGGCATTCGCCCAGGCAAGCGGACGGCCGAGCACATTGATTTTGTCCTGACGCGTCTTACTTTCGCGGGTGCCTGGTACATCGCCGCAGTATGCGTTCTCCCGACCTTTCTCCAGACGCAGTGGCATGTACCGTTCTATTACGGGGGAACCTCGCTGTTGATCGTCGTGGGCGTTGCGCTCGACACGGCCCAACAGATCGAGAGTCATCTCGTGACACGTTCCTACGAGGGTTTTGCGGGCCCGCGTGGGCGACGCGGATCATAGTCTCCGTGTCCTGGTCGCCGGAGCGCTGTATGTTTCAACGATCGAGATCTCTTCGGCTGTCGACGACAGGTTGTCGATCTGCTGCTGTGAGGCGTATAAAAGCGGTAATTAATCCGCGTGCACGCTATGGACTTGGCTCGCCGATGATGGCAGGCTTCCGCGCCCAGTACGGTCGATTGTGGCTGATGCTGGATTCAACAATCATTCCCATGACTACGCTAGAGGCTACGGTTGTCGCTGAGTTGCCCCAGCAGTTGTATCATCTCAAGACCGATGACGGTTCGCTAGTTGCGAATCTTTCTGAGGAGACAAAGCGTTTGGGTGTGAAATTTCGGACGGGGCAATGTGTGCTGGTTCGTAGAGCCAGCCTCGATCCGGGCCGAGGAATCATCGTGTCAGCGGTGCCGGCCAAGTGAGTGAGAAATGAAAGTACGAGCAAGCGTTAAAAAGATTTGTGACAAGTGCAAGGTGATCAAGCGCCGTGGGGTGCTTCGAGTTATCTGTGAGATTCCCAAGCACAAGCAGAGGCAGGGATAACTCATGGCACGTATCGCAGGGATCGATCTTCCCCGTCGCAAGCGGGTCGAGATTGCACTTACATACATTTATGGCGTCGGGCGCACGCGTTCGCGCGAGGTTCTCGATAAGGCGGGCGTTGGCTTGTCGATTCAGACGGATGATCTGAGTGAGGACCAGGTGCAGGCGATTCGCCGCATCCTAGAGTCTGATTACACCATCGAGGGCGACCTTCGGCGGGAAATCCAGATGAACGTGAAGCGCCTGATGGACCTCGGTTGCTATCGCGGTCTTCGCCATCGTCGCGGACTGCCCGTGCGTGGACAACGTACTCACACCAATGCCCGTACTCGCAAGGGTCCGAAACGCGGCCAAGTTTCGATGAAGAAGAAATAGGGGGGTCTAGAATATGGCTGGACCAAGAAAAAAACGTATCAAAAAGAATATCGCCACCGGCGTTGTGCACATCCGTTCGACCTTCAACAATACGTTGGTCACGATTACCGATGTGAACGGCAACGCCATCTCCTGGGCATCATCGGGTGTTCGGGGATTCAAAGGGTCGCGTAAATCGACACCCTTTGCGGCACAACTTGCCGCCGATCAGGCAGCGCGAGCTGCACAGGATCATGGCATGCAGACCGTTTCGATCCGCGTGAGTGGACCGGGAGCCGGTCGAGAGTCGGCGCTTCGGGCAATTCAATCGGCAGGACTTCGGGTCACCTCGATCAAGGATGTGACGCCGATCCCCCACAATGGTTGTCGTCCGCCAAAACGGAGGAGGGTGTAAGACATGGCTCGCTATACAGGTCCAGTATGTCGACTTTGTCGACGAGAAGACACCAAACTGTTTCTAAAGGGCGATCGCTGCTTCAGTGAGAAGTGTGCGTATGATCGTCGGCAGTACTTTCCCGGTCAGCACGGGCAGGGGCGCCGTCGCCGGCCGAGCGATTATGGCCACCAGCTTCGGGAGAAGCAAAAGGTCAAGCGCATGTACGGTCTGCTCGAGAAGCAGTTCCGCGGATATTACTTCAAGGCCACCCGTATGAAGGGCATCACAGGCGAGAACCTGTTGGTCCTTCTTGAGCGGCGCATCGACAATGTCGCGCTGCGATGTGGGTTTGCCGCGAGTCACGCCGAGTCGCGCCAACTGGTGCGTCATGGTCACTTTTTGATCAACGGCAAGCGTGTCAACATTCCGAGCTATCTTATTCGTGAGGGCGATGTGCTCTCAGTTCGCGAGAAGAGCCACAAGGTTCAGAAGATTGTTGACGCTCTTGCGAAGGTTGATCGTGTCCCAATGCCGGCTTGGATCGATCTCGACAAAGAGAAGTTTAGCAGCAAGATCACCGCGCTTCCGACTCGTTCGGACATTTCTCAGGACATCGACGAGCAGCTCATCATCGAGCTCTACTCGAAGTAGGAAGGAAGATTAGAGGTCAAGTATGCAGGACTACAACACAATTGCCCGCAACTGGCGCGATCTCATCCGTCCCAAGAAGCTCGATGTCGACGCGGGGTCGAACAACGAGAGCTACGGCAAGTTCACGTGCGAGCCGCTCGAGCGGGGCTACGGCCTCACGCTGGGCAACAGCTTGCGTCGTGTCTTGCTGAGTTCGCTGCAAGGGGCCGCAATCACGACTGTACGAATTGATGGAGCTCTGCATGAGTTCACGTCAATTCACGGAGTCGTAGAGGATGTGACGGACATTATCTTGAATGTGAAGGCGTTGGGCCTACACATGGATGACGCGACGCCGCGTACCCTGATGCTCGAGGCGAATGGCGAAGGCGCCGTTAAGGCTGGAGACATTCAGTGCCCCACCGGCGTGCGGGTGCTCGATCCGGAGCAGCACATCGCGACGTTGTCGAAGGGCGGCAAGTTGCAAATGGAGATGAGCTGCGCGATGGGCCGGGGTTATGCAACCGCAGATCAGAACAAGAGCGAGGGGATGCCGATCGGAGTCATTCCAATCGATAGCTTGTTCTCGCCGATCAAGAAGGTGAACTACCGTGTCACCAACGCTCGAGTCGGTCGTCAGACTGACTTCGATCGTTTGATCTTGGAGGCGTGGACCGATGGATCTGTGCGTCCGGAGGATGCGGTCGCGTTTGCGGCCAAAATCCTTAAGGAGCAACTCTCGATCTTCATTCACCATGAGGAGATCGAGGAGGAGATTCAGCCCAATCAGACCGAGCAGGACAAGCTAAACGACGTCCTTTGGCGCTCGGTTGATGAGCTGGAGCTCAGCGTGCGTTCTGCGAATTGCCTCCAGAATGCAAATATTCACTATATCGGCGACCTCGTTCAGCGGAGCGAAGCCGAGATGCTCAAGACCAAAAACTTCGGCCGCAAGTCGCTCAAAGAGATCAAAGAGATCCTTGGGCAGATGGGCTTGGCGCTCGGAATGAAGATCGACGGTTGGCAGGGCCCTCCTCCCACCGGTCGCTCTGAGACAGGAGAACTCTAGTCATGCGACATCGTAAGTCAGGCCGAAAACTGGGGCGTAATAGTTCCCATCGTAAGGCCATGTATCGTAATATGGTGACGTCGCTGCTGGAGCACGAACGGATCACGACCACTCTTGCCAAGGCCAAGGAACTCCGTGGCGAGGCCGAACGGACGATCTCCATCGGGGTTCGTCTCGGAAAGGATCTTCTCGACAAGAGCGCGGGAGATCGTGATCGTGACGAGCAGGCACGTTACCGCCACGCGGTGACGGCCGCTGCAAAAATGATCCGCACCAAGGAAGTGCTGAACAAGTTGTTTGCGGACGTCGCACTGCGTTTCCAGGATCGGCCTGGAGGCTACACGCGTATCATTCGTACCGGCAAACGTGTCGGCGATGCAGCAGAGATGGCGATCATCGAACTGGTGGATCGACCCGAGGCCGTCGAGACGGCTGAAGCCTAGACCCGAACGCGCATGCGCTCGGCATTGACGCCCGCCCTGAAAGGGGTTGGGCGTTTTTTTGTGCGGGCACGTGTCGCCTGCGGATAATTTAGGGTGGACGCTTGCTTGACCTATGTTGGCCTGTGCTCGCACTCGGTTCAGGGAAGGGCCTCGCTTTGCTCGAGGTCACAGCGGTGTTGGTGATTGTTCTCGGGGTTCTGTTTGTGTTGACACGGAGACAGCGTCATCCGAGTCGATCTGTGACCACAGTCCTCACAAGCCAACACGCGTTGCACGTCGTCGAGGTCGAGGGACGACGGCTTCTGGTGGGCACGGGGCCCGGAGGTCCTCCGCGGTTGATTGTCACCTTGCCAGAACTCGGTGGGGTACACTCCGCGAAGTCGGTTGAGAACAGGCGGTAGTCGGCGGATGGATCTTCCAGCTACGCCGATGTTCGCCTGGCTCCTGTTGGCTGGGATCCCGCTGCTAGTGGCCGCGTGCACAGCATTTACGAAGGTGAGTGTAGTGCTAGCGGCGGTCCGCATCGGCCTTGGGGCGGAGAGCCTCCTTCCCTACGTGGTGGTTGTGACGCTCTCCGTGCTAGCGACGAGCATCATCATGGCGCCAACCGCGATCGAGGTGGCCGCGGCGGTGGAGGAGGCAGGGGGCCTAAAGTCCGTGAGCGACGCTGGCCCAGGGGTCTGGTGGACGCTTGCTGAACCTCTTCAGAGATTCATGGCGGACCATGCCGACGTCGATGAGATCGCATTTTTCTCTGGGCTCTATGGCGTAGGGGACTCTCATCCGCTTGCACTCATCCCTGGATTCTTGATCACGGAGCTTGGGGAGGCGCTCTATATGGCGGTGCTCATTCTGCTCCCGTTTGTCGTGATCGACCTGATCGTAGCCCAGCTGTTGACCTTGCTGAGTATGCAGCAACAGTCGGTAGCGGCCATCAGCCTACCCGCGAAGATCCTGCTGTTCCTCGCGGCGGGTGGGTGGGACCTGATCTTGGGTGGTTTGATAGGGGGCTACCGCTAGGTGAGTCCGCTGCAAGACCCGCAGCTTCTTGGCGATTTGTTGGCCGAGGCTTTCTTGTTGGCGAGCCGCTTGTTGCTGCCCTTTCTCCTCGTCTCTCTGATCGGTAGCCTGGTTGTGACCACGTTGTCCGCGCGTCTCGGGATTCAGGATCCGAACCTCGCCGCGATTGCCCGAACGGTCGGCGTGGCGGCGGCCCTCGTATTTATGAGCGCGACCATGAGCGGCGAACTCACGGCATTCGGTGCGAGGCTGTGGAAGCAGCTGCCCGCGGCGGATTGGACCCGGATTCAGGCTGGTTTTGCTCCCGAAGCCGTCGATCGCGGCGCTCAGGCCGAGAATCGGAATACGGGCGAGAGCGAAGGCGCTTGATGGCAGGAACCCTCGATTGGCCCGCATTGGCGCTGGGATGGAGTATGGCTGTGGTCCGGATTTGGGCGATTCTTCGCGTGCAGGTTTTGTGGCGTCGCGCCATTGGACCGGTTTGGGAGCTGGTCGCGCCGGCGGCCGCGTTGGGGCTGGGCTTCTTGTGCGTGCCCGGCGGTAGCACGTTGGGGGCGCGGATCTCCCAGATACCGATGTCTAGCCTTGCCGGGCTTACCGGGGTCGACATGTGGATCGCCCTCGGGTTTGAGGCTGCCCTCGGGACCGCAATGGGTCTGCTCACGAGTCTTCCAGGACATGCCCTGATGGGGGCGGGGACGGAATCCTCGAAGAGAATTGGGCTTGGCGCCGCCGACGGATCGTCGGGGTTTGTGACTCTATTCGCGAGTTTGGGGCTGCTCGCGGGGCTCTTGATGAGCGCTCATCAGCCTGCCCTTTTGGGGTTGCGGGAATCGGTTCAGATCTTTCCGTTGGGCTTGCCGGCGCAGTGGCTTCACTGGGGTACGGCTGAGGTCGTGGGCGAACTCGGCATGGCGGCCCACGCTGTATTGAGTCTCGCGTTCGCTCTCGCCACGCCGGTGTTGCTGGTGAGCGCAGTCGCGGAGACCTTTACTCGATTACTCTCGGGCGGACCGGTCGCCATGGTGGCGATCGGGGAGACGATCTTGCCTTGGGCACGACTTACCCTGGCGCTCGCGGGTCTAGTGGCATCTTGGGCGACATTTCCAGGCTCTTGGGCCGCCGGGATTGGCAGCCCATAGGACGGCGATGGCAATGACGAGTCCCATAGGGCTCCGCAGGGGGCCACTGCGTGCGGTGTGATTCATGCTGGGAACTGGGGGGCCCGCCATGACATGCTCAAGCGATGCCTTTGAAATTTCCGCGCAGCGCACGAGCGAGGACCTGCGCGCAATGGCTGTAAATCGGTCGTCGGGTCGATGCTGGATACCGGCAAGCGCGCTGGCGCTGGCGACACTACTCGGCAGCTGTATCGCTTCACACGACGAACACCCGCTAGACATTTTGCGGCAGCCTACGGGTCTTGCGATTTCCCCCGGGGGCAAGATGTTGTTCGTCAGCAACGGCGATTGGGATCGGCGATACGAGACGGGGACTCTGGTCGCGCTCGATCTCTCACGACTGGACGCTGGCATAGAGCAGCCGCTGCCACCGGGGACGCACGTGTCGGGGGGACGTCCATGTCGCCGGACCGCAGATCTACGCCGAGTCGAATGTGATCCTCGCCTCTTGATCAACGCCCAATCGACGGTGAGAATCGGAAGCGGTGCTGGCAACATCGCCATCGATCGGCCTGGCGGCGACCACGGGCCGCTGCGTCTACTCGTTCCGAGCCGTCACGCCGCAGATCTGACATGGATCGACGTCCGTGGCGCCGATGAGGGGGAATTGGAGCTGGAGTGCGGTGCTGGAGCGACCCGCCACTGCGATAGCGATCATATTCTCACCAACCTCCATCGAGATCCCGCTCGTATTCTCGTGGACTCCCAGGGGTACCGATATGCCTACTTGCCGCATCTGAGCGAGGGGCAGATGTCTTTGATCGATCTGGATGGGGAGTCGGGCCCAGAGTTGGTCCGCGTGTTCGAAGAGTTTTTTGCGGAGGACCAATTGTTTGACTCTGGGTTACGAGGAGGGTTCTCGGTGGCTCAGAGACCTTGCGATCCCGAGCGGCGAATGCCCGCCGACAGCCGAGAATGTACCCGCCCCTATCTGCACGCGAGCCAGCGCTATTACCCGGCCATACGCCCTTTCGTGGTGGATCCTGGCAACGCAATTGTTCGTCCTCGCTCGTCCTATTGCCTCCAGGGGAGGAGCGATACCGGGGCCTGCGCACACGGAAGTTATGAAGATGCGGTTCATGCACGTCCCATCGTCGCGGACCTTGAATTTGTGGATCCCCAAATTGGCGACACTTTACTGGCCGTGAGCACGACTCCGCCGAGCCTCACGGTGGTCGATACCTCGGTGGACGAGCACGGTGCGCTGATCAACGAGCGTCTCTCAAGTATCCCCATATGCAACAACCCAAATCTCCTTGAAATTCACAGGCCGGACGATGGCACATGGCTGGCTTTTGTGGCCTGCTACGCTGTGGCAGAGGTCGTTGCGGTCAGCCTGGCACATTTCTCGATCGTAGCGACACTTCACCTGGGGGCCGGCGCGAATGAGATGTTGATAGACTCGGAAAGAGAGCACCTTTATGTGGCGAACACTGTCGAAGACACGATCTCAATCGTTGAACTCGACTCTCTCTCTCCTCGCTATCTACAAGAAATCGCCGTGCTTGGGCTCAACACGCGGCGCGAGGAGACCTGAGCCCTGCCGGCGACGGTGCCGAAGTCGGGGGTCATGTCATGGGGCGACGCAAGCGCCAACGTTGACTTGGTCGAGGATGCCGAGGGGATCGCATTTCAAGTTGGCGCCGACGCAGTTGCTTTCGTCACATAGCGGCGTACAACACATTGAGCTGGGGCAGCTCGTGAGTGTGAGGCCGTCGATACACGCGAAGCCGATGCCACAGTCGCGCTGAGACGCGCACGGTTCTCCCTCGACGCCCGCAACGAGCGTGCGGGGCAGACAGCCGGCGATCGTATCTTCGCCGGCGGCTAGGGGATAGCAGCCGTCCATCACGTTGGAGCAGGTTTGGGTGATCAGGGCGCAAGACTCGAAGCACACATCTTCGGCACCGGTCCCGAGATCGGCATCGATCCAGTCTCCACACTGTCGTCCCTGGACGCAGGTGTCTTGTTCGTCCCGGCGGCAGCCCTGTAGACATCGTGCAGATTCTCCATTGGCAAATCCACAGACCAATGTGGCGGCACAACTGTCGACGATCGGCGCCGAGGTGCCGTCGACGGTACAGGACTCGTCCTGCGCCTGCTTACCTTCGAAGGGCACACACCCATTCTCATAAAAACTGCACTTTTCATCGGTTTCGCAGCCTGAGTCCGTCCGGTAGGGGTCGCAGACATCGCCGCCAAGGTCGCTGGGGACATCACTCGCCGGCGAATCTCCCCCGGTGTCGGTGTCGGTCTCGAGCTCTTCGGTCTCTGTACCGGAGCGGTCTCCAGGGATTCCGAGGCCCTTCGCGCCTCCGGCGGCACCTGGAGGAAGTTTTTCGGGTGCACGGCACCCGCTGAGGGATGGCAGCGTCGCAAACGCGCAAAGAGCCGCGGCGTAGAAGGTGGCCCGTTGGCAAGCACTCATGACTAGAGAGTGCCATCTAGGACACAGCGAGGCCAATTATTGGGAGAGGACGAGGGCAGCTGTCCCACGGCGAATCCCGGTGCAATCGCCGTTAAAGCTGGCATCCGCCACGGTCGAAACGTCTATGTGGCCCGTTTGTTCCGATCTGTACCGTCGAAGGCGCCAAGGAGTTTGCGGGTGGCGCTGGGCGGTATTCTTGCTTGTCTAGTCTCCAGCGGGGGCTGTGGTGGTCGAAACGGCGACGAGCTGGGAGCCCTGGCGAAGTTCCGGGCCGCGGATGGAAGTTTTGCGTTTGAGTACGCCGCGCCGCCGTGGTCCGTGATCGATCGTGAGGACAACTCCATTGAGATGGAGATCGCGGCCGAAATATTCGGTGTGGCTCTCGATGGATCGCCGCCGACCCATGCTCTCTTTGTTGGGAAAGTCGATCTTTCGGACGGGCTCGATGATTTTTTTGCCGAGAATCCCGAGCTTAGCGAATTCGAATCTGGAAGTGGATTTGGGACCGAGTGGGGGAGCAGTGATCTTGAGGGGTTGGAGACAGGGACTGGAATCGAGGATGTTCCCCAGGTTCCCGACTATCTTGTTGGCGTCGATCTAGCGAACCCTCGAGATGTAGCCTTTGCAGAGCTCACGTACCTTATCGAGGAAGAAAATGCCGAGATTGATAGCGGTGTTCAGGTCGTGGAAACGGAGTCGGGCCTCGAAGGGGTGGTTTTTCAGGCGGTGATCGACCCTGGGGTGTTTGTGCGATCATTTTATTTCCCGAGCCACGACGCCACCGTTCGCATGGCCTACGTCTCGATCTTCAATCTGGAGACTCAGGACATCAAACTCATGGTGTCATCATTGCGGACCAGCTCGAGAGGGGCGACTATCTAGTGGTCTATACAACGATTTTTATGTTGATTTGCGGCCCACCATCCTTGCCGCCGCAGCCCGGTGGTGGGCTTCCGGCTCCGGCTCCGGCTCCAATTGAATCCAAGGAAGAGCCCATGACCCCCGAACCGACCGAGCATCTAGATCCGGTGGGGACCCCGGCGCCCGATCGACCTGGCGCAGTAGGCCCTTCTCCAATGCAAGAACTTCCGCCTGCAGAATCGGTTGAGCTCCATCTGCCACCGGAGTTCTCGGGCAAAGATCCTCGAAGCACGGAGGATGGGCCCCAATCGGGTCAACCCGCGCAGGCGGGAACGATCCTTGAGGTCCCCCGACAAGCGCCAGCTCCGGGGCTCCCAGGAGACTCGATATCGGATTCCGTCGAAGAGATCGCCGGTCTCGACGGGCCCGTGTATCCCGGATTCGAGAACTACGTGTCGATTCGGACCGCAGCCGAGCGTGAGCCGCCGCCAGAGCTGACCTACATCGGTAGCAAACAGCCGCCCACACGTAGCGCCGCCTTTGTGTTTGGCTATCGGCAGTTCTCGATTTCGGATGGCCTAAAACGTCAGCAGGACTGGCATATAGCCTCGATCGAGGTGACGCCACTGCGCCGATATTTTCGCCTAAACTTACTCACTGAGCTCGGTTTTGAGGGTGGTGAGGCGGCCCAGGCGGGAGACAGGGCAGACCTTCTGCTCATGGAGAAACTCGGACTTGGTTTGCAGTATCCGCACTGGGTGTCTCCATTTATTGAGTTTCAGACGGGCATCGGCGCTGCGCGGGTCGAACTCTTTGAGCGCAATGACCTAGCGATTGTGACGTCGGTCGGGATCGATGTGGGCGCGCAATGGGCCATGGCCAAACATTTCTTTCTGCTCGCTGCAGTCGGCTGGATCCGCCCGGTGTTTAAGGTTGGGGAACGGCGCGTCTACTACGATCGAATGGCGTTTAAGGTCGGATTCGGCTTCTAAGTCCGTCGAAGCCGACTTGAAGTCAGGGCTGGAGAAGTCCGCCGGCCAGCCAGGCGGTACGACCAGGATCTGCGTTGCCAGAGCGATCAAGAGCTGGGATCCGAGGGCGAAACTCGACTCCCGGTTGGCGCGCCTGTCTGGGACGTGTCGTTGAGATCATTGCGTCGAGGGCGGACTTCATCCCAGGGCGCGCGTTGTTCGCGGGGCGCGAGTTGCTCGAGGGCCCGCTCTCGTCGAGATCGATAGGTCAGCATGACCCCGCTCGTTTCTGGATTTTCGGGCCTGGGTAGAGCACCATCATGTCGGTGAGCGAGGCCACCATTGCGCCAGACAACGCACGCTTGAAGCGAGCCTTTGAGGCTGGCCACCGTGCGCGCTCGCGGTGGATGGAGATCTCGGCGCTTTGTTTGTGGGTCGCGGCAGGTCTCGAACTGTTCGATACGAACATGGGTGTTCTTGCGAGAGACTCCCTGCATGAGTCCCTCTTTGAGCTCTTGTCTGGGGGAACGAGCCAGAATCTTGCGAATGCACTCGGCCCGCTCGTGCGCATGCTGGGTGCGGTATTGCTGGTGGTGGCGGGGCTGAGTGCACTCGGAGCGATGAGTGCCGCGATCGTGGGAGGATGGTTCGGGGCCCGCCGGGGTGCGCGTAACAATGCTGACTTCGCGGGTGTACGGGGCGCACCTTCGGCGTGGGCGCTCGGTATCTTGAGCCTGGTGTTGCTTCTAGCGATGGTGGGGGGATGGCTAGAATTGCTGGTCCCGGCGGCTGCCGGCGCGGCCCGAGCCGTGGATGCGTCTTCGAAGGCGATGGGTTCATTTTGGTGGGCTTGGGCCCTGCGCATTCCCTTGTGGGTCGGCATCGGCCTGCTTCCGCTCGCTTGGATCGAGCGTCAACTCGCTGTGCGACAACAATGGCGAGAACTTCACGTGACTCCGAGCGAGGATCGAGCCCGTCGAGAACGGATCGGGCGCCGATGAGAAGTTCGGGACCATTGGGGAACCAACGAGGACGATGTGTGTCGGTGGCGGTGCCGGTCGCTGTTGATCGGGGCTTTAGTTATTTGGTTCCTGACGAGTGGGCGTCGATCCCTGAGGCGGGAAGTCGGGTTTTGGTGGGCTTCGGGCGACGGGTCCTCGTGGGCATTGTTCGTAATGTGGATCTGGACAAAAATCCGGGGGGGCCGGCGGTAGGGATCGGCGATTCGCCCAAGGCGATCGAAATACGTCCACTCCTCGAATGTCTCGACAAGAAGCTCGGTCGGGGTCCTGCGCTTTCCCCCGATCTGGTCTCGCTCTGCGAGTGGATACAAGACTACTATGTCGCTCCGGTTGGCGAGGTCTATCGGTTGGCGTTGCCGGGCCTGATGACCAATGCAGATGCACGGGTTGTAAAAGTAACTACACAGGGAAAGACGATGCTCGATGCGGGGTCGCTGTTTTGCACCGGGGGAAGTGGAGAAACGGCGAGCGAGGCCCAGCTGAAGATCCTCCGAGTGCTCGAGAGCGGCGGAGGATCTTCCCGCGCAAAGGGAGGAATGGCCGTCTCTGCCCTGATTCGTGCGGTGAAGCCGGCCACGGGAATGTATGCGCGCTTGGACGTGATGGAGCACAAGGGGTGGATCGACTGGCATTGGGAGGATGACTCGCGAGAGGCTCGTAGCGAGCAGCATCTGCGGCGGACCGATTATCTGAGGGGCGCGAGCGGTGATGAGCACGCCGTGAGAGCGATCGTTGGCCGCAGTAAGATCCGCCGGGGAGTGCTCGACTATCTTGAGATGCAGCGTGGTGTCGCCGAGCAGAGAGAGGAGGCGGCTGGCTGGGTCGCGCTCGCAGAACTTCGTGCTAGTTTTCCGCGTGCGAAGGAGCTGGTCGCGCCGCTGGTCGATGCGGGATTGGTGACCGTCGAAGAGCGGCTTCGTTCGCTCGACGCCTTTGACCCTGTGGTGGAGGAGGTCGAGAAGAGCCTCGTTCTCACCGATGAGCAGGAGCACGTTTTGGCGGCGCTGCGCACTTCATTCGACGAGAAGGGTTTTTCGTGTACCTTGTTGCAGGGTATTACAGGGAGCGGAAAAACTGAGGTCTACCTGCAACTGATAGCAACGGCGCGGGCGGAGGGCGCCGGGGCGATCGTCTTGGTGCCAGAGATCGCACTTACCCCCCAGCTTGCGTCCCGGTTTCAGGCTCGATTTGGAGAAGAGGTCGCGGTCCTACACAGTGGGTTGACGCCACGGCAGCGCCTCGACGCCTGGGAGCACATCCGGCAGGGTAAACGACCGATCGTGATTGGCGCTCGTTCTGCGATTTTTGCACCGATTCCACAATTGCGGGTGATCGTCGTTGACGAGGAACACGACACATCGTTTAAGCAAGATGAAGGGGTTCGATATCATGCTCGGGATGTGGCCTTGGTACGCGCCCGTATCTGCGGCGCCACGGTTGTCCTCGGTTCGGCGACGCCCTCATTGGAGTCCTTTGAGAACGCTCGGCGAGGTCGCTATCTGTGGCTGCATCTGCGTAATCGCCCGAGCCAACGGCCGCTTCCCGAGGTAGAGATCTTGCCCCTGTCGATACACCGAGCGGACCCCGATACGATGCTCAGCGCGCGCCTCAAGGACGCGATCGTCGAGACGGTCGCGCAGGGGGGACAAGTGATCGTGTTCCTCAATCGGCGTGGATACACGGCCTCGATCACCTGCAAAGATTGCGGTGCATTCCAACAGTGCCCGGACTGCTCGGCACCATCGATGACGTACCACCTGAAGCGCAACCGTCTGATGTGTCACCTGTGCGGGCACATCGAATCTGCGCCGCGTACATGCTTGGCCTGCGGGGGCGAGTCCTTGATTCATGGGCGGGCAGGGACAGAGCGGATCGAACTGGCCATGGCTGCGGCCCTGCCCAATATTCGGGTTCTGCGACTCGATCGAGACACGAGCCGTGGTGCCAATCTAACGCGGACCTTGGCGAGTTTTCGTGCTGGCGAGGCCGACCTTCTGGTCGGCACGCAGATGCTTTCAAAAGGCCACGATTTTCCGGGTGTGACATTGGTGGGGGTGCTGCAGGGAGATCATGGGCTAGCGATTCCCGACATGCGCTCCGGAGAGCGTACCTTCCAGCTGCTGACCCAGGTTGCGGGTCGGGCAGGACGAGGTGATCGGCCCGGAAAGGTGATTGTTCAGGCATGGAAGACCGAGCACCCTGCGCTCAAATTTGCGATGCGACATGATTTTTCTGGTTTTGCGTCCCAAGAACTTGAGCTGCGCGAGCCGTTGGGGAATCCACCCTTTGGACATCTCGCCTTGGTCCATATTCAAGGGCCCCTCCCAGAGGCCGTTCGGGAGCGAGCGGAGCAGCTTGGCGGCTGGATCTCAACCTTGATCGATCGTGTTGAGAGTTCGTCCGCCTCAACGGAGCCCGAGCCGAGCGGGGAGAGCGGGGGAGAGATGGGGGCAACGGAGCTGACTCCGTTGATTCCGCGTCCTGTGATTCAACGTTTGGGTCCCGTGCCTTCGCCGATTGAGCGGGTGAACCGTAAGACTCGCTGGCAGATCCTGCTGCGTGCCAGATCGCGCGTCCCGCTGCGGTGGTTGCTTCGTGCGCTGCGTCCTGCGCTGGGGCGGACAGGAAGCGGTCTCCGCGAGACCCAAGCCCGCGTGGATGTCGACCCTCAGAGCCTTCTTTAAGGCTGCAGAAACCTTCTGTGCTTCGGACGATTTTCGTCCGAAGATCGTGATACCTTCACGTCAAGCGTGACTCCCGAGATTCTGATCGTTGGGGATGCTGTCCAGCGTCGAGACTTGATTCATAGCGTTCGGGACCGACGCTACGACGTAACCTTGTGTCAGCCGAACGAGCTAAGCGAGCGGATACGTACGGGCCCCGAGCCCGCGGCGATCGTGGTCTGCATCGCGGATGTGGATCCCGGTCCCTTGCTTGCCGGGCTGCGACGAAGTCGAGAGGGGGCCGCCATCCCGGTGGTCTTGCACGGCAGCTTAGGGGGCGAAATCCAAGACTTGGCCGATGTTTTGGACCTGGGTGCCGATCACTTCATCGCGGATCCGGTGCAGAACGATCTTCTGGCCGAAGTGCTCTTGGAACTGGCGGGTCCGGCTTCTCCGGAAACGGAGATCGGGAACCGGGGGCCTTCGATAACGTATCAGCAGGGCGGAACCCGAGGAGGAAGAGAAGAGCGACTCCGACCTGAGTTCGAAGATCGAGATCAGGTGCGCCACGGTTCGTCTTCATCGGGTCGACGCACGGCCCCCCGAGGGGATCACGGAGCTCCTGCGCTCGGGAATCTACATCAGACCTTAGACCGCCTCGAAGCCCGTTTGCGAGACAGCGATCGGGATTCTGGAATCGAGAACGATGAATTCTCGGCACCTCATGAGTCGATGGACCTAGAGTCGCTCCGCCTAGGTGATATTCCGGATGTGGATGGCGCGCTGGAGCCCGACGAAACCGTGGACCCGGCCGACTCGAGCCTAGGTCTGCGGGTGACCACGGAGAGAGAAACTTCGGTGCTACACGCCCCGTCCGAGGCGATGGCGCTTGAGGTGAAGCCGCTTTCGATTCCAGCGCTGCAGCTCTCACAGACAAAGAAGGTGGGCCACGAGCGAGAGGCGACTGAGAACCTAGGGCGTGCAGAGGGATTAGGGCGGGGTTCCGGTCGTCAATACCAGCCCTCGCCAAGCCCTGAAGAACCGAGGCCCCCCAGTGATTTCGCAGCAGGGGAACTCCCTGGGTTGTTGTGGGGGTTGCACGAGGCCGAGTATTTTGGGTCGCTGGAGTTGAGCTGTGAAGATGCTGAGATTCGCCTTTGGCTCGAAGATGGCGAAGTCGTCGGCGTGGATGCCCTGGAGGGCGGCGATGAAATCGAGGACCTCGTACAGGGCTTGTTGGCACGCGGGATGTTGACCCGCGCCCAGGCAGAGGAGGCACAAGGGTGGGTCGAGGATGATTCTCGGGAGGGGGGATCCCTGTTGATTGAGGCCGGATTTCTGAAGGCGAGTGAGTGGGCGAGTTTTCACCAAGATCGTCTTGGTGAAACGATCGATTCCAGTTTTTCGTGGCCGAGTGGCGAATACTCCCTAAAAAAATCCGAAGCGATGTCTGACGAAATCGTTCGGCTTGAGCGGTCGATGACGGCCGTGATCTTGGAGGGTGTGCGCAATGGAATGGGGTTGCGTGATACTCGCGATCTCCTCGCAGGCTCGGCGGATGGGGACTTTGGTTGTCCTCGACTCATAAGGCCCGGGCACTCGAAGCGCTCGGTGGTTGCGGAATGCATCGAGTGTTGGCGCTTGGAGGGCGATGAGGAGCGTTGGGTGCGTCAGTTTGATGGCGAGCATTCAGTCGGGGATCTGCTCGACCGTGATGACGATGAAACGAGATTGCTCTCTCTCGTTTATGCCCTAAAGACCTGTGGTTTTCTCACGTTGGGGTCGACGAAAGCGAAGGATGCCGATAACGGGGTCCCGTGTGGGGAGGACCCCGTCAAAATCGATGGTCAGCGAATCTTCGATCGATTGAGTCTCGCCCGCGAATCAGACTATTTTGAATTTCTTGGTTTGCAGCGAGATGCCGATCGAACCGAGATTCGAAGCGCGCATGCACGTTTGTGCGCCACGTTCTCCAACGTGAAACTTGAAGAGCAATCCGCCGAGTGCTGGGCGAGCGACCTGACAGAGTTGCGGGCCGCCCTCGACGACGCGCGCGACGTTCTTCTTGACGACCCGATGCGCAGTGCCTATCTCGCCCAGCTAGAGGAACCATGAGTAAAAAATTGAGAGCAGTGTTCATGGGCTCGCCGGATTTTGCGGTGCCATCCCTACGGGCCACGGCAGATGTGTGTGCGCTTACGCTGGTGATTTCCCAACCAGATCGACCCGCGGGACGCGGTCGACGCATGAAGGCGCCCGCGGTCAAAGTTGAGGCGGAGCGTCTGGAGATACCCGTTCTCCAACCAGAGAAGGTCCGTGACGGCACGCTTGTGGCCGCGCTCAAGGCTGAGCGCCCCGATATTGTTGTTGTCACGGCCTACGGCCGTATTTTGCCCGAAGAGGTGCTGCGGGTCCCGGTCTACGGATGTATCAATGTGCACGGCTCGATTCTTCCCCGGTGGCGGGGTGCAGCGCCTATCCAAAGAGCTGTGCTCGCGGGGGATGCCGAGACGGGGGTGGCGATTATGCAGATGGATATTGGATGCGATACCGGGCCGGTATTTTGTGTGGAGAAGACCCCGATAGGGGAGCACGAGACGACCGGAGCGCTGTTTGAGCGCCTGGCCGAGCTCGGAGGCCTGGCGCTCGAGCGTTTTTTGCGTCAGTTTCCCGCCGTGCCGGATGCCCGGGCACAGCCCTCGGAGGGGGTTGTGCACGCTGCGAAGCTGGCGAAGTCGGAGGGCGAGCTGAACTGGGCTCAGCCCGCGGAGGCGGTCGTGAACCACATTCGTGGCATGGATCCATGGCCGGGAGCGTTTACAACCCGCGGCGATCAACGCATCAAGCTCTTTGGCGCGCGTTTGGCCCCCGAGTCCATTCGTCGCGGTGATGTCGAGCCGGGCACCGTGCTCTGTGGCCAGGGGGCTGGTCTCTACGTGGCATGCAGCGAGGGGTGCCTGGAGATCATGGAATTGCAGTCCTCGGGTAAGCGAAGAATGGCTGTGGAATCGTATCTATCGGGGCATCCTTTTTGTCCCGGAGAACGGCTTGGAGACGCGTGACGTGAGGGTAGCCCAATACTATATCAATCGAGTCCCGTGGGGCTTCTGCCTCACCCTGGGTGTTTCGTTTGGATGCGGTGGCGGTGCGGGCGTGGGAGCGACCGCAGTCGCCACGACGGCCGTGGTCGGGGAGCCTAAAAAAGAGGTCGTGGCGGTAGACGAGATTGGCGCAGAACGGCCGCGCCTCGTTGTGCTTTTGGTCGTGGACCAAATGCGCGCGGACTACCTGGAACGCTTCGACTCACAGTGGAAATTTGGTTTCCGACAGATCTTGGACAACGGCGCGGTGTTCAAGAATGCTCACCATCGTCACTCGGTCACCATCACCGCCGCCGGGCATGCGACCTTGGTGACGGGGGTGGACCCCGCGCGTCACGGGATCGTTGCGAACAGTTTTTTGGATCGCAAGAGCTGGAGAACGGTGGGGATTACCTCGGACGAAGACGGACATATCGTAGGCGGGCAGGCGACAAAGGAGATGAAGTCTGGATCCGCTCATTCCGCCCATCGTCGTCGCCGCAGCGGAGTGCTCGATTGGCTGCAGGCGGCCCTGCCCTCCAGTCACGGGGTGGTCTTTGCGTTGAAAGATCGCGCGGCCGTGTGCGCAGGCGCAGTCGCCGGGTCTCCGGTGTATTGGCACGACCGAGATCGGGACGCGATCGTTTCTTCCTCAGCCTACATGCAGAGCCTTCCTGGTTGGTTGGTGGAGTACAACGACGGATTTAGCTCCGAGCGTTGGCTCTCCGAAGGGTGGGGGCGTTTTGCGCCCGAGCAGAGCTACGTCCACCAGGGTCCGGATGCGGTCGAGACCGAGAGTGATGGCCAACACACTGTGTTTCCCCACCCCAAAGCCGAAATCCTAGAGATCGACGGCAGCGCGCCTCGTGCCCTGCGTTGGACGCCCATGGGGCAAGATGCGAGCTTCTCGGTGCTAAGGGCCTTGTTGGCAGGTGAGGGGATGGGGGAAGACGAAGTGCCAGATCTCCTGGTCGCGAGTATTTCGTCGCCAGACTATATTGGGCATCGCTACGGTCCCGACAGCCACGAGATCGCGGACGCCTATTTTAGGTTGGACAAGAACTTAGGGGATTTCATGCAGCATCTCGATTCGAGCGTCGGTTCGGGCCGCTGGACACTGTTGCTGACCTCGGACCATGGAGTTATGCCGCTTGCAGAGCGGATCGAGGGCGGTTTTCGAATGGGTCCGGAAGCGATGAGGTCACTTGTGAATTCGGCCGTAAAGACCGCGATGAAAACGGTAGAACTTGAGACCGCCCCCAAAACACAGAACCGATCCGGGCTCTACCTCCGCTTTGATCCCAAAGTCTCAGCCTTGACCCAACGTGAATTTCGAAGCGCGCTCGCGGACGCTCTCGAGCGTGATGCACGGGTGATTCGGGCCTTTACTTGGGACGAACTCGGCGAGGGATCCGCCCGTGGATCTTCGGACAAGGACGGCACAAAAGACCCCCTTTTTCGTACCTTTGCGCGTTCGTTCGACGACGAGCGTTCTCCGGACATCATGATCCACTATGCGGCCAATATCTATGCCCACGATGGCAGCCTTGGCACCAGTCACGGAAGCGCACATGACTTTGATACCCATGTGCCGCTCGTCGTTTACGGTGCGGGCGTGGTTCCCGGGGTTCATGAATCGCGGGTCGAGACGGTCGACGTGGCTCCGACGCTGTGTATGGCGTTGGGTATCGATCCGCCAGATGATCTCGACGGGCACAGTTTGGCCGGCGTGTTTTCACCCTAGCTGTGGCTTGGCGATCGGAGCTACTTGTCGCCCCAGCTCGAGACGATGGCGACATCGACGGCGATCGGAACGCTTGTGATCAGGGTTTGCATCGCATTTTGCATCGTTTTTTGGACGAGGGTCTTGGCCTCTTGCGCACGGGTTCGGGGCACCTCGGCGATGTATTCGTCGTGGACACACAGGACTCCTCGGCCACCGAGGCTAGCCAGCGCTGGGTGCAAGAGCCGAAGAGCGAGCTTGAAACCTTCGGCCGCGCTGCCTTGAATTGGGATATTGAGGGCGGCATTGAATGCAAATTTTCCGGCGGGGAATCGTCGTTGGCGGCCCATGGCGGTCGTCACCGTGACAGGGCGGCCGCCCGAGGAGCGGCCGAGCTGAGCGGTGCGGCGATGCCAGTCGGCGATGCCGGGGTAGGCACAAAAAAACGCTTCGCGGGCCTTGTGAGCCTCAGCTTCGTCGAGACTCAAGCCGAAGCTCGTCAGGGCGTAGCTTCGGAAACGTGGAGCGCCCATGCCAAAGAGAAATCCAAAATTGATCGCCTTGGCAAGTTGGCGTTCACGAGTTGAAATTTCGTCCTCGGTTTTCCCTGTCATGGTCGCGGCCGTGGCTCGGTGTGGGTCACGTCCACGTAAGAAAACCTTGCGAAGTTCCGAGCAGGGCGCGAGGTGAGCGGCGACACGCAGCTCGATCTGCGAATAGTCGGCGACCACCAGGCAGCTTCCCTCGGGAGCACAAAAGGTCTTCCGTAGCCCTGGTGCAGTGTGCTCCGCGGGAAGTTGTTGTAAATTTGGAGACGCGCAGGAGAATCGTCCCGAGTCTGTCGCTAACGGCTCCAATCGATAGCGCATCCGCCCGTTGCGGGCGTAGTCTCTTGCCCAGTGGCGGTAGGTTGAGATCAACTTGTCGAGGCGTTTACAGCGGGCGGTGTCGGTCGCCGTTGAACGTTCGAGTTCCCATGCAACGGCGACACTTTCGAAAGCGGCCGCGTCGACGGGCATGCCGGCGGTCTCCATTGCGATCACGGCCGGCAACAGGCGGCACTCAAAGGTGTAGACCCGGTTGAGGCCTCGGTTGCGCAGCAGTGCAGTTTGGTGTCGCATCAATGCGAGGGTGCACTGGGCCTCGGAGGCGAGGCGGACGCGTAGGGCCTGACCTCCGTCATCGATCGGCGCCCAGCGATCTGGAAGTCGGCGGTGGAGCGTGGGCCCGATGCACTCCTCCAGCGGGCGGTCGTCACGTTTCCCATCGATGCCGGCGGCCAGCAAAGTCGCTGCGGTCTTGGTACACCCGCAGCGCTGCCCGAGACGGGTAAAGGTCGGGAGAGCCTGTAGCGCACGGTGAGCGTCCGCGAAGACCAGGTAGGGCAGGGGCCGGGCCAAGTCTCTGAACATCGCCACGAGATCGATGCTGTCCGTGTTGGGGCCGGGCTCGATAAGCAAGACGGAGGCCTCGGCATCGGTTGCGATCGCCAGACCCACGACGGTTTCTGGGTCCTGGGTTGTGGGTGTGTGGCGAGTACGAGACGGATAGGTGGGGGGGGCCTGCTGTGCTGAGGTTGCGTAGGCGATACCAAACGCCGGGGGGTTCTTTGCCAGGAGTTCTTCAAGCCGAGCCCGAGCCCGAATGGGATCCGAGATCAGCTCGATCTTCGGGGTCGGCCACAAGCGCAAGGGGCCAGCGTGTTGAGAAGGGGCGACGATGGTCGAACGATAGCAGGCCTCCGGCGAGGAATTGAGGATGGAAACGCGCAACGCCCGGCTCGTCGGATCCAGCCTCGAGGACCTTCGCTGAACCTTCGTTGCTGTGAAGTCGGCCACAAGCGAGGCTTGGACTGGAAGTGGGACCGCTTTCCGCCTATGCCCACAGGATGAATTCGTCGGGCAAGGACAGTCTCCCTATCGCGGACTCCACGGCAGGCCGCGTGAAACCTTCTGTGGATCCCGCGACTCTCAACCACCGTGATTTGCTCGAGGGTGATTTCTGGCGCGCAATACCCGCATATCAGAATGTGGACGAGGCGACCTTTCTCGATCATCGCTGGCAGTCCAAGAAGTCGATCACCCGGGTCGACAAACTCGTGGAAGCCGTCCAGGGGTTGGCATCCGAGGCCTTCGTCGCCGATATGCGTGATGGCTTTGCCAAGGCGCCGATGGCGGTCCGGGTGTCACCCTACATGATCTCGTTGATCAACTGGAACGACCCCTACAACGACCCGATCCGTCGTCAGTTTGTGCCGATCGGATCTTTGTTGCTCAAGGACCATCCAAAACTAGATTTTGACTCCCTTCATGAGCAGGAGGACTCGCCGGTCCCTGGTTTAACCCACCGTTACCCGGACAAGGCCTTGTTCCTCGCGTTGGACACCTGTCCTGTCTATTGCCGGTTCTGTACCCGTAGCTATGCGGTGGGTACATCGACCGATGAGGTTGAAAAACTCAGTCTCAAGCCGACGAGCGAGCGCTGGGAGCGGGCGTTTGCGTACATCGAATCCCGTCCGGAGTTGGAAGACATCGTGATCAGCGGCGGAGACTCCTACAATCTACGCCCCGATCATATTCGAACGATCGGGATGCGATTGCTGGCCATTCCTCACGTTCGCAGAATGCGTTTTGCGACCAAGGGACCCGCGGTGATGCCCCAAAAATTGCTTACGGATGACGCTTGGGTAGGGGCGCTTGGTGAGGTGGTGGAGGCGGGCCGTAAGGTCCATAAAGAAGTTTGTGTCCACACCCATTTTAATCACCCGGTGGAGATCACCGATATCACCCGGCGCGCATTGAATCGCTTGTTTTCCATGGGGATCACTGTGCGCAACCAGTGTGTATTGCAGCGCGGTGTCAACGACGATGCAGCAACCATGGGCTTGTTGGTCAAGCGTCTGGCCTACGTCAATGTGCATCCCTACTACGTGTACGTTCATGACCTCGTGAAAGGGGTGGAGTGCCTGCGCACGACCGTGCAATGTGCCATCGATATCGAGAAGCAGGTTCGGGGGATGACGGCTGGGTTTAACACGCCGACCTTTGTCGTCGATGCGCCGGGCGGAGGAGGAAAACGGGACGCGCACTCTTACGAATTCTACGATCGTACGACCGGGGTGAGTGTCTACCGTAGCCCCGCGGTCGACGCCTCCGCATACTATTGCTATTTTGATCCGATCGACCAGCTCCCGCAGTCGGGACAGGAACGCTGGGCCGATCCTGCTCAACATGAAGCGATCGTCAACGAGGCGATCGATGCGGCGCGTTCTGGTTCGCGTTGATCGTGCGCCCTTAGGGGCCCTCGGGATGTTTGGCGCTCACGTCAGAAATTGATTCGGTGAGCGGGGAGGGAGCTGAATTTTGCCAACGCCATACGGTGAGCAGACCTCCTGCAAAAAAGAGCAGGATCAGGGTCTGCCGTAGGGACATCTTTGTCGCTAGAGCAGGCTCCTCGCGGTTGGTTTTTGCCATTGGTCCCATTGTAGACCGAGTATGGAAGCCCCGGCCACTCGGTGGGCACTCTGGGACTAAGCAGGCGAATTCAGGCTGATGGCGGCCTATACTTGTGGGGCTTGGCGCGCCTTTGACAGTGTTCTCCGGCTGGTCCAAAAAGTAGCTGGATCGTGGTGAAAGTTCGAGAACAGCAGAGCGCGTCCCCCAGTGTCGAGCGTGGGCAACGTAGTCGGGAGCAACGCCGAGAGGAGATGAGCGAGCGGATCGTTGAGACCGCGCTTCGGGTGTTGGGGGATGAGGGGTTTGAGGCTGTTACGATTCAGAGGCTTGCGGGAGAGCTGGGTTGCGCGGTCGGAGCTCTGTATCGCTACTTCAAGTCGAAGGATGCGTTGCTGGTGGCCGTATTGCGACGAATTATGGACCGGCTTAGCCAGGACCTACAACTCGCGGACAAGTGTGTTCGTGAGCTTGAGGAGCGATCGTCGCGACTCGGAGAAAGGGTGGGCTCGGAGGTTGGAAAGAAATCGTCCGTCGATGGGCTGCGTGACCCGATCGATCGAGTTCTGCTGCGGGTCTTGATCGCGGGTGAGGTCTACGTGAACAGTTCGATGCGTCATGCACGCGAGTTCGGACTCGTGAGCACCCTGATGGGAGACCCTCGTGAGCTTTTAGCGACGGATGACGCCGCGCCGTTGCTACCGCCTATGATGCGAATGCTGGCCGAACTCACTCGCGGTTTCGCGGATGCCATCGAGCTAGGGGCCATGGAGCCCGGTTCGGCGAGCGCTCGCGCCGTGACCTATTGGTCGGCGCTCCAGGGCATTTTACAGCTTCGAAAACTCGGTCGTTTCGGGGCCTCGGCGCTACACTGGGACCAACTCGCGCCCGACTTGATCTCCGGACTGTTGATTGGGTGGGGTGGGGAACGGGCTCGTATTCGACGACTTGCCCCGCAGGCGAATCGTATATGGAACGAGATTCAGGCCGCTCGGTAGCTTTTGTCTAGCGGACCTCAACCACACCGATCGTCGCGTATTGGTGTTTTTTCCCGCGGATTTTCACGCCGAATTTTCCTTTCTTTTGATCGGCAGGAGGGTCGGTGATGTCCATCTGTGTCTTGCTCGATTTTTTTAGAGCGACGATGAGTTTGTGCCGGCCGGGGAGAGCCTGAAGCCACGAGATGTCGACTTCAACACGGTGGTGAATGAAGTCTCCCTTTCTCCAGTAGCTCGGCGGGTAGAGCCCCTGTGCGAGTTCGTGGGGGGCCGCGTTGATGCGGCTCATCTTGCCCTTTTGCAAGCGAGCGATGACCTTTGCGCCATTGGGGAGCTTACGAAGCACACGAAACGCCAAATGAAAGGTCGTGGTTTTTCCGCGGGCGAGCGGTGGATCGATTTGCCAAGCGATGAGTTCGACGTATTTTCCGAAGCGTACAAAAGTCTCGTGCTCGAGCGCCGGAGGAGCGTCGAGAACGATGTCTTTGAGAGGATTGTGGTCGACGAGCCCGGGTGGGAGGTGATTCGCCACCAGGACGAACTTGTGGTGGTCCCAGTCGAGTGTGTGCAGCGAGACATCGCGTCCTCGCAGCTTCTGAAACACGTAGGCATAGTCGGTGTGACGGAGCATGGCGACTCGCGGTTCTGGCTCTGCGAGCCAGCCCACGAGGTCGGCTCGTGCTTTGATGTCGATCAACGCGTCGTTTGTGTAGAGTTCTGAATAGCGCTCGACTCCCGGATCGCGTAGGCGATGCACGCCGAGCAGAGGCGGCAGGGTCTCGCTGGCAGCCCACTTTGACCAGCGTTCGAGGGGGCCTCTCGCGGACATTTGACGTGCGGAGTCCCGAAAGACACTGTTGTAGGCAAGGGCTTGAATCGTGAGGGCGGCGACCATGGTCATCGCCGCCGCTTGGGTCCGTAGCCGTGGGGATACGACTTGTTCGCGTATCCGGAGGCGTTGGAGAAAAGTTTCGAGCCAGGGCGGGCTTCCCGGGAATGGTCGCCGTCGAGCCGGCTCAGAGGGCGGCGCGAGGGTAAAGGCGGCCAAGATCCCGAGGATGGCGAGTGATCCCATGCGTCGAAATCGGCCGCTGGCATCTGTCAGATCTGCGGGATAGTGCTGCTCACCCTTGAGGTTGTGCATGGGCGAGGCGACCTTGCTCGGCGCGGTGTCGGCATCCTTGGCGAGAACGGCAATACCGATCACCATGATGGCGACAGAGAGCCGGCGCACGAGGGCTGGACGACCCGTGTCGAGGGTCTGCTGAATTGCGGACGCGCACAGGACCGCGGCGGGCACGGTGACCGCGGGCGCGGTGAAGCCGTAGACCAGGCTCCAGCCTGCGCTTGCGAGGATGCTTAGGGTGAGCCAGATTGCGGATCCGCGGTCGCGGCTGGGCCTGAGTAAGCCGACGATCGCCACCGCGGTCCAGGGAAAAAGTGCATGGCCTGCTTCACGAAAGCCAACCGTGAATAGGCGACGCTGGGGTCGGTCGATGAGATCGAGATCTTTGGCAGCACCGAGCAGCGGGATGTAGCCCTCGGTCTGTCCAAGCATGAGATGGAGGGCTGTTGCGCCGCAGACGGCTGCGGCGAGCCAGGCGATCATCGAGGGGATCTTGCCGATGTCGACGGTCACCCCGCGGCACAAGGCGAGGATCGTAAGAGGAAGGGCTGCGCCGAGAAAAATACCCAGGCTAAGGACTGCGGCCGCCAAGCCGGCGAACGCCAGACCGCATAGGGCGACACGAGCCGGCCAGTTCCGCGAGCATCGGCGGTTGAACGCGCCGATCCCCGCAAGAATCGCCGTCGCCACAGCAAGCTCTCCAATGGGATTGCCCTGCAAGGTGCTCCCGGAGACCTGGAGGACAGGAAAGCTGAGGGCGAAGCCGCCGGCGAGAATGCTCTGCAGCGGTCCGCAACCAGATCGGTGGGTCCAGCCGGTTGCGGCGCCGACGAGCGCCGCGGCAGCAAGAGCCCCGGGGATGCGGATGCCGAGGTCGCCGCCAACGGTTTCGAGTCCCCATGTTCGCAGCCGGTCCGGTAGCCATGGATGGGCGGCCAGGCCCTCGAGAGATTCACCGAGGGCTCCCCGGCTACGGTTGAGTATCGGGAAGTCGGCCTTGGACCACAGGCCAAGAGCATCGAGATTGAGATACAGAAGAACGAAGGCGCAGAGCGCCGCGGCGACGCCCCAAATAGCGCTGCGAGAGAAAGCAGGCGCTTTGATGTTCGCAGCATCGTTGATGCGAGATGACGTCACGGACAAGCGAGGTTAACCAGGTCGTGTTGGTTCGCAAATGCTCAAAAAAAAAGGCTCCCATCGGGAGCCTTTTTTTGAACAAGGGATTCTAGCGCTTGCTGAACTGGAAGCGGGCGCGAGCACCTCGACGACCGTATTTCTTACGCTCTTTGCAACGAGCATCGCGTGTCAGAAATCCAGCGGCCTTCAAGTCCGTCCGGTGTTCTGCATCGATGCGAAGCAGTGCGCGGGAGATCCCGAGACGAACCGCTGCTGCCTGGCCGGAGAGTCCACCACCCTTGGCCGTTGCCCACACGTCGAAACTCTCGCGCGTGCTGGTCGTGTTAAGCGGCTGCTCAACGATTTTCATATTAGTTCCGCGGGTGAGGTAGGCCTCAGCATCGCGGCGGTTGATGGTGATTTTTCCATCACCAGGCATCAACCACACTCGGGCGACGGCACTCTTGCGGCGGCCAGTGGCGTAGAACTTCGTATCGCTCATGGGTCAGATCTCGCGGGTTCGGTTAGGCCGACATCAAGTCGAAGGCCTTGGGTTGCTGGGCTGTGTGAGGATGCTCGGGACCGGCATACACCTTCAGCTTTTCAAAGGTGCGGCGTCCAAGCGGACCCCTTGGAAGCATTCGCTTCACAGCGCTCAAGATTACCATCTCGGGTTTCTTCTCAAGCATCTCGGCGGCGGTTACCGTCTTGAGATTTCCGAGATATCCCGTGAACTTGTTGTAGGTCTTCTGTTCGAGCTTGCGGCCAGACAGCTTCACCTTCTCCGCATTGATGCAGACGACAAAGTCGCCCGTATCGAGATACGGTGTGAAGACGGTCTTGTGCTTGCCTCGAAGAAGGCTTGCGATGCGCGTCGCGGCTCGGCCGACGGTCAACCCGTCAAGGTCTACGAGCAGCCAGTCGTGCTTAATCTCTGCGGAAGTGGGGTAGTGGGTACCCATGGGGTGGTGAGGTTTAGGGCAGGCCAAATGCCGTGTCAAGGATCATTGAAGGGGCTTTTCCCGAAGGAATGAATGTCGTGCGCATTCGCGCCTATCCTGATTCGATGCGGAGAGGTCCATAGCACGGAGAAGGCCCGTCGATGGCTGCTGAGGCCGTCGCTCGCGCTTTTTTTTGAGAAAAGCGTGGAAACACTGTGCCTGCCCCCCATTCCAGGCCATACTGCGGGGCGAAGCATCGATGACCACGCCCCGAGAGAAAATTCTCGTCGCCGATGACTCCACAGTCGAACGCAAGATCGCGTGTGAGGCGCTGGAGGATGCCGGCTACGATGTAGCGGAAGCCGCGGATGGCCAGCAAGCTCTCGAGATGTTTGCGCGAGATCGGCCGGATCTCGTGATGCTCGACGTCGTGATGCCGCGTCTAACGGGGCTTGAGACCTGCCGGATCCTCAAGGCAAAAGCCGGCTCAAGCTATCTCCCCGTGATCATGGTGAGCACCCGGAATTCGGTTAATGCGCGGGTCGAGGGCCTCCGCAGCGGGGCCGACGACTATCTTGGCAAGCCCTACGATGCGAAGGAGCTGCGCGCGCGGGTTGAGGCCTTGCTGCGGACTCGGCGACTGCTGGCCGATGCGCAAGCCGGCAGCGCGAACGGATGGTTGATCGATTCCGGTAAGCGCGCTTCGTCGAGCGCTGTCAGCGATGAACTTCGGGACCCGCCCTCACGCGCGTGGGTACAGCGACAGGTCGAAGATGAATTTGACCGCGCTCAGCGCTATGGCGATCCTTTGGCGTGTTTGCGGATCGAGGTGGACGATTTTGATGCGATCTCGAGTGTGAAATGCGCAAGTCCTTTTGGGCACGTAATGCACGCGTTGCGAGACGTCGTCGAGGCGAGCGTGCGAAAGATCGACCGCGTGTTTCGTGTCGATGAGCGCGGCTACCTGTTGCTGCTGCCCAACACTCACTTTCCCGGGGCGCTGGCGGTCGCGGAGCGGATCTCCGTCGATGCCCGCCGAATCCGCGCGAATCCAGCCGAGACCGCATGCTGTACGGTGAGCGTGGGCGTGTCGTTTTTTCCGAACAAAGAGACGGACTCTGCCGGCGACCTGCTCGATTTGGTCGAGGCGGCCCTCGAGCGAGCTCGGGGCGAAGAAGGCGGGAAGATCTGCTTGTTCCAACACCAAGGCTACCTCTACACTCCAGAAGGGTGACTCGGTTGACATCGAAGGGCGGCGTCGTTCCTCCCGTCAAGTTGGTGATGCTCTATCCGCGTGAGGATGGGGCGAGGGCCTTCGAGGTGACCGAAGAGGCCGCCCGTCGACTCTTGGCGCAGGGGGTGAAAGTGGCCGTGCCCAAGGACCTGCTCAGTTCGAGTGAGTTGCGGCTCCCTGAGGGGTGCATCGGCCTGGATTCGGGGGAGGTGCCCGAAGAGCTTGATCTCATGATCGCACTTGGAGGCGACGGCACGCTGTTGCGCGCGAGTCGCTGGGTGGCTGCCCTGAGTGTGCCTGTCGTGGGAGTGAATCTCGGTGATTTGGGGTTCTTATCCGCGCGCAACCGCGAGGATCTTGGTGACCTCTTGGAGGACGCGGTTGCGGGCAAGCTGTCTTGGGAACCTCGCTTGCGCATGGCGATAAAAGTCGAGCGCACGGTTGACGGTGAGCGACGAAGCTCCAATGCCGCTGCGATCAACGACGTCTATATCAAGCATGGCGAGATTCCCCGTCTGCTCCGGCTAGCGACTTACATCGGCGACCAGTACATGGCGACCTACAAGGCCGACGGTCTGATCGTTTGTACGCCACTCGGCTCCACCGCCTACAATCTTGCGGCAGGGGGGCCGATTCTTGCGCCGAATACCGATGCCTTTACGGTGACTCCGATCTGCCCACACAGTTTGACGCACCGTCCGGTGGTTACGAATTCTGGCTCCGCGATCCGCATCGTTTATGCCGGGCCGAGCGATATCTCCTCGGCATTTTTGACCACGGATGGCCAGTGGAACCTGAAGTTGCAGCTCGGAGATGAGATCACGATCACTGCGGCGGAAAATCCGCTGAGGATCGTCCCTGCGCGGGCGAGTGTATTTCAGGTGCTCGCCAACAAGCTCGGTTGGTCGCGGCCGGACGCGTAGCTCGCCCGGGGGGGAGAACTCGTGGCACCTGAGCTCGAAGGGCGGCTCGCGCGGGCCCATGATCTGGTTCGGATACAGGGCAAGGACCTGGTTGTGGTATGGCCACCGATTCGTGCTCGACTTTCTGCGTATTCGGGGGCTGGCCCTTTTAGACGATGTCTCCTTGGAATTTCGGCTCGGGATGAATGTCTTGACTGGCGAAACGGGAGCCGGAAAGTCGATCATTGTCGATGCCTTGGAGCTGCTTCGCGGCGGGCGTGGCCGCGTGAATCTCGTGCGTCAGGGCGCACAGGAGGCTCGTGTTGAGGCTCAGTTTCGTCCAGATGCCCGGGTCGCAGAGCGGTTGAATAGAGTGCTCTCGGCCCAGGACCTCGAGTTGGAAGAGGGCATGTTGGTGGTGGGACGGCGAATCGGCGCGGCATCACGCAGCCGGAGTTTCGTTCAGGGCGGGCTTACGACGCGGAAGGTCCTGGCCGATATCAGTGGTGAATTGATCGAAATTTGCAGCCAGCACGAACACCACTCGTTGACGCATGTCAGCCATCACCTCGAACTCTTGGATGTCTACGGCGGTCTCGAGGCGAGAGTCTCTGAGCACCGAGAGCTGTATCGGCGATGGCGTCAAGCGGACGATCGTCTTGAGAGCCTGAAGGAGCGGGTCGATGAGGGGCAGGCGCGAGCGGACTACCTTCGTTTTCAAGTCGACGAATTGGAACGCATCTCACCTCGACAAGGCGAGTATGCGGAACTGGACAATCGGTTGGCGCTGCTGCGCGATGCCGCGGAGTTGGGTGGATTTGCACGCGATGCCCACGAAGCACTTTACGAGGCTGACGACTCGATAGCGAGTCGGTTGGCGCTGCTGCTTGAGCGCGCGCGAAGGGGTCCGGAGTCGCTGGCGACTCTCGGCGAGATTGCGGAACAGCTTGAGACCGCTCAGATCGCCTGCGAAGAGGCTGCCGCTGCGGCCAGCCGACTGGGCAAAGACCTGGTGTTCGAACCCTACGAGCTTGAGACTGCGGAGGAGCGTATCCACGAGCTTGAGCGGCTGCGTCGCAAGCACGGTTGTGAGGCGGACGAGCTGGTGGCGAAGCTGGAAGAGATGCGGCAGGAGCTCGAGACCGTCGAGCGTTCCGACGATGCGATCGCGGAGCTTCAAGAAGACGTGCGTCTGGCGCTCTCGCGTTGCTTGCTCGTTGCGGAGGACCTCAGTGGGCGCCGTCGGCGAGCCGCGAAGGGGCTACAGTTGGCGATCGAAGGCGAATTGCATGCGCTCCATATCCCTGACGCGCGGCTTGAGGTCCGCTTTCGAAGCGCATTGGACCACCCCGGTCCGCAGGGGATCGATCGCATGGAGATCATGTTTTCGGCCAATGCGGGCGAACCGGTGGCAGCCTTGACGGAGGTCGCATCGGGGGGGGAGCTGTCGAGGGTGTTGCTCGCCTTCAAGAGTGTTCTCTCCACCGACGACCGGGTATCGACCTACGTCTTCGACGAAGTCGACGCGGGCGTAGGTGGCGCTGTGGCGGAGGCGATCGGCGAGCGTCTTCGGGCGGCATCGCGAGAGCGGCAGGTTCTGTGTATTACCCACCTTCCGCAAATTGCTGCCTTTGCCGACGTACACTTCAGAGTGGAGAAACATCGGGTCGACGGAAGGACGGTCACGCGAGTCGTTCAGCTCGATGCCGAGCAGAGAATCGAGGAGCTGGCGCGGATGTTGGGTGGAGCGAGGGTGACGGCCAGCGCACGTCGGCACGCCGCCGCATTGATCGATGACGCTCGATCCGGAAAAGGAGCCCCCTCTACCCCACAGGCGTCTCCAGTGAAGGCCACACCCAGCCTCAAAAAAGCGAAAAAATCGACATCATCGCGAAGACGGTCGACTGCGTCCCCTTCGCGTCGTTGAACGGAGTGCAGTCCCGAGCCGCCGCCTTGGGGGGCGGCCTCAACCGCATGCACGATGGGGTACACTCTCGCGGGTGTCCGTCTTCGATCCGCAAAGCAAACCCCTGGCGGGGTGGAAAAGGACCGTTTACGGAATAATCTTTGAGCACGATACCCGCGCGGGGACGATTTTCGATGTGACCCTCTTGATCGCCATCGTCGCAAGCATCGTGGTGGTGATGTTGGGGACCGTCGATTGGGCCCAAGCGGGCTATGGTGAGACTCTTAAAATCGCCGAATACTTTCTCACCGGACTGTTTTCGATCGAGTATGGGCTCCGACTCCTGGTGGTTCGCAAGGCCGGTCGATACGCCTGGTCGGCGCTGGGACTGATCGATCTGCTCTCGTTGCTGCCCACGTACCTCGCCGTGTTGGTCGGCAACAGTGCGGGCGGCCTGATCGTGTTGCGATCTCTTCGGCTGTTTCGTGTCTTTCGGCTGTTTCAGCTCGGTCCCTTTATTCGGGAGAGCGATTCGCTCTTTCAGGCTCTGGTCGCTGCTCGTTACAAGATCATCGTGTTTGTGGGAGCGCTGCTGATCATCGTTACGGTGCAAGGGGCGATCCTGTATTTTGTCGAGCCGGACACCTTTCAAAACCTTCCTCAGGCCGTATATTGGTCGATCGTGACCCTTACGACGGTGGGTTATGGTGACATTGCACCTCAGACTGGCATCGGTCAGGGCATCGCATCACTTCTGATGTTGATGGGCTACGGGATCCTCGCGGTTCCGACTGGGATCGTGGGTGTGCAGATGGCGAGAGTCGGGCACGAGCGTTCGCAGTCGAGTCCTACGAAGCGCGTTGAACACGAAGCGCCCATCCCAGTCTTCAAGGCGTGTTTTCAATGCCGCCGAACCGAAGATGACCCCGAGGCGACCTTTTGCCGCTATTGCGGACGGGCTCTCGAGGGCCACGAAGGCCCTGCGAGCGGGCGGGGCGACGGTGAGGGCGAGGGCGAAGCGCGCCCATGAATCTGGCTGTGGGGCCTGGCCGGACAGCGATGTACCGGGACGGTTGACCCCGAAATATCCCCGAATTTGGTCAGCTTCGCCGGGTTTGATACGGGCGAAGCATGGCTCGCAAGCGCGTCAACTCTCGCGTTTCCGGTGGGGATCAGCGCAAAAAGCGCAATCCCGAACGGGGAGCGTCTGCGCGCCGGGGTTCACGCAAGTCGAGGGGTCCTAGCAATCGCCGCGTCGGCCCCGAGGAGAGCGGGAAGCAGAGAGGTCGTCGAAGCCCTGCGGACCCTCAGGACCTCCGTGTTCGGAACCGGAGTTTTCTCCTGATCTTCATCCTCGTGTTGGTTAACGGCTATGTGTTTTTTTGGCGCGACGAGGGCGGCATCGACAGCTTTCAGACAGGTCGGGTCGCGCTCAACAAGCAGCCCGAACTCGCGGTGGCCTCCGTTGCTCGTCAGAATGCCTGCGGCGGCGACCCGGTGGATATTTTCTCGGGTCTGGCTGGATCCTTGCGGACGGAGTCGCGTTTGAGCGAAGGCCGAACCCTACGCCTCGCGCTCTTGAAACTTGGCGTTGAAGGCGATGAGATCGACGTCGTTGAGGCTTCGATACGATCGACGATGGACCTCGGGCTACTCTCGGGCAGCGGTGCTCCATTGAGATTGGCTAGCGATGCGCAAGGGCGAGTGATGGCCCTGGAGCTGGAGCTGGCCGATGGCCACTTAATCCAGGGCTGCCGCGAGTCGGAGGGCATGAAAGTGCGTAATATACAGCATCCTTTTCGGATGGATGTAGCGGTGGTGTCGCTCGAACTGGGACGCAACGCGAGCCTCGCGGAGGCCGTCGAGCAGATCGACGAGTCCCCCGATCTTGCGCCGATCATCGCCGACACGTTGGCCCACTACGTCGATTTTATGGTGGAGTCTGAACCCGGAGATCGCGTTCAGCTTCTCATTCAAAAACGCTACCTCGGGCATCGCTTTCACCGCTACGGAGCGGTGCTCGCAATTCGTTACATTGGCGCGGCGGGTCGACTGGCCTTCTATCGCTACAAGCCCGAGGGGAGCGAACCCGCATTTTTTGATCACAAGGGCATGCCCATGCTTCGTGGGATTCGTCGAAGCCCGGTTGCATGGTACCCGGCAGACCCCGATGGTCGTGCCAGCCGTGCGCCGAGAATCGAGTTTGTCGAGGGGCGAGCGGGGGCGATCTATCGGCGGGGCAGGGGGGCACCGGTCGTCGCTTTGGGCCACGGTCACGTGCATGCCATCAAAGTTCTTGCGGACCGGGGATTGGAGCTTCGTCTGCGCCTCGATGACGGAAAAACGGTGATCTATCAGAATCTTCTACGGACGGTTGGTGACCTCGCTGTGGGCCAAGAATTGCAGCAGGGCCAGCTTGTGGCGCTCGTAGGGTCGTCGGGGAAAACTCCGGTTACGCGGCTGCGGCTTGAAGTCCTTGACACCGAGGGCGAGCCGCTTGACCCGATGCTCAGCAGTCTCCGGGGAGCGAATGCAGCGACACGTGTTGGTGACCCAATCTCCAAGGCTCAGCAGGATCAGTTCAAGAAGGACATTGTCCCTTGGCGTTCGGCGCTTCGTGCCGCGGATCTTGGCTAGGGTCCAAGGATTCGCTCAAGGCGCTTCAGCCCGCTTTCGGCCTTACGATGGCCCAGCTTACGGGCAGTCGTGTATTCGGTGCGAGCGTCGGAGTAGCGCGAGAGTCGGAAATAAATATCGCCGAGCAGCATACGATATCGTGCATTTCGAGGTGCGAGTTGTACGGCTCGACGTGCGTAGCGGGCAGCATCAGGAATATTGTCCTGTTCAAACGAAAGGTCGCTGAGCGCGATAAGTGCAGCGTGGGAACGGGAATCGGCTTCGAGTGCTTGATGCAAGAGCGTGCGGGCCAAGGCCCAACGGGTGGCCTTGATGGCCTTTCGGCCGCGGCTCACTCGTTTGCGGGCCTTGGAGGCTTCGCGTTTTGAAGCGGCCTTCTCTCCAAGATCATTCGAGGGTCTCGAACGTTTTTTGGCTTTCGATAGCGAAGTCGCCGAGGGGGGGCGAGATTTTTTTTCCGTGGTTGACTTCGAGAGTCCGGCACTCGGTGTTGCGTCTGGCCCCTGGGCAGCGATTTCGAGTTGATGTGAAAGGCTCGGGGATGGAGTCATGCGGGACGAGGAGCCCCGCATCAGGGTTGTCAGCTGATGGGATGTGCGCGGAGAGAGGTCGGAGCGCTTCGCCAGCAAGGTGCTCAGGGCTGCGTGTCGGCGGGTTGCATCCATCTCCATAGCGAGCACCTGGAGTGGTTCGACGGCGAGCAGCTCCTCTTCTTCGAAACTTCCGGAGCTCGCCCGATCGCGAAGTACCGTGAGTTGACCGAGACTGATCCTCGCTCGGTGGGTGGCGGTCTCGAGACTGCTATCAAAAATGATCGCCTGGGCGTAGTAGTCGACAGCGAACCCCTTGCCTCCTGGCGCGTCCCAATAGCGATCGCCAAGACCTCGTAAGGTTTGTCCAAATTCTTGCCGTAGGACTTGGCTCGCCTCGTTGGCATTGCGCTCATCGAGGTCTTCGAGCGCGACAACTGAACGGTAGGCGGTGATCGCTTCGGGGTTTCCAGGCGGAGGATAGACAAAATTGGCTTTCGCGGCGGCATCGTGAGCATCGCGGGTCAGCTGCTCCACTCTTTGATCTTCGCTAGAGGCCTGCGTTTGCGACCAGACGGCGGTTGCCATGAGGCCGAGCGCGATGGCTGCGGCGGAGAGCAGGCGTCGATGGTTTTTGCCCTGGAGATCGGCAAAATCGCGCTCGGGATCGGGCATGTTTGCGATGATTGCCGCTCGTCGATCTGGGTCGATCGCAGGGACCGGAAGATGGTCCCAGGCCGTCGTAAAACCGCTAGCGATCTGCACTTCACAAAGGGCAGCCTCAAGCTCCAACATGTCGGGCCAGCGCTCGTCTGGGTTCTTGGCGAGGCAACGGCGCAAAATATCTAGGAGCGGTGTTGGGTACGAGGGCTCCTTGGGGAATGAAACCTCAGTTTTTAAATGTTGGCGGAGGACATTTTTTACATCGGTGCCGGGAAAGGGCGCGCGTCCAAAGAGTAGCTCGTAGCCAGTGCAGCCCAGGCCGTAAATGTCAGTTCGGGCATCGCAGGCCTGCCTACGAATTTGTTCCGGCGCCATGTAGAGCGGTGTGCCGGCGAGTTCAGACCCGCCAGAAGCTAGCGCCAGCATCTGAGCGATGCCGAAGTCCATGATTTTAAGCGTGTCGGTGATCTCCGCGTTGTCGAGGATGAATAGGTTTTCCGGTTTGATGTCACGGTGAACGATCCCCTCGCTGTGCGCGGCATAGAGACCTTTGCAGGCCTGGCGCATGATCCCGACGAAGCGCCCAATGTCCATCTGTTTTCCGGCATGGAACGAGATGGTTTTTCCTTCAAGGAGCTCCATGACATAGAGCAGCCGGCCGTCCTCAAGGGTCGTGAAGTCATACACCTGGACGATTTGGTCGCAGGCGACTTTGGTCATCATCCGCGCTTCGCTGCGGAAATTTTCCGCTTGATTGGAGTCGACGCAGAGGTGTGGGTGCAGGAGTTTGAGCGCGACGTGGCGGCCGAGGTCGAGATGCTCGGCCTCGTAGACAATTCCCATGCCGCCCTCGCCAAGCCAAGAGATCACCCGGTAGGGGGTCCCCATGATGCGCGCTCCTCTTCGCACCCGGACCCGCTCTTCGCGGACCATTTCGGGATCCCATGGGACGCCTTCCACCACTGTTTTTCCCGCGAGGGGCTTGACAGTGCCAGAACTTGGATTGCTCGTCGCCATCCTTCCTCTATATGAGAGAGGTCGACCAAGACGTCCATTCTCGTCTCGGGCTGGCTACGCGACTTATGTCCCAGATCGGTTCACTTTTATTCTCTGCGCTGCTGAGCCTCGGTTCACAGGCGACGGGGCCGTCATCGGAGGGCCCAAAGGTGTTGGTGTCCCCCGTAGAGATCGAGGGGCGTCTCGCCGTGGGGTCGGTGAGCGCACTGCAAGCGAGTGTGGTGCGTGGCCTGCGGCGGGCGCGGGTGACGATTGTCCAGAAGCAGGGCAAGCAGGAATCGGTGGGGCCCACACATAGTTTGCTTGTGAGCGTCGAAGTGGATGGACGGGATTATGTCTTGAAATTTGAGCTTCGAGATCTCGACCAAGACCAGCGGGGCATGGAGATCGTGCGGGAATGTACGCTGTGCGGTATCGCTGCGGTTCGTGCGCTGATCGAAGATCAGGCGGCAAGTTTGGGCCACAAGGTGCTTGATGAGGCCCGAAAGACCGTAATGTTAACGATCGAAAGTCAGCCAAGCGGTGCCGAGGTCGTGGTCGACGGTGAAATCATCGGAACCACACCCTTTCACGATTGGGTCCCTTCGGGGGCGCACAGTGTCGAAGTGAGCAAGCGTGGCTATCGGAGCCGTCAGAAGAACCTTTCGCTGATGGAGGGTAGCCGTGAGCAACTCTTGATGAAGCTAGAGCGTCGCCGAAGATCGAGTTCCGGCCCACGAAGAAACCTCCAGAAAGGCGACGGTCTGGCCGATGGAGAATTCAGGGCCGTTCGAAGCGCCGGATGGATTAGTTTCACGCTAGGCGGCATCGGCCTAGCGACCGGGAGCGCTCTGCTGATTCTCGAGGGACGCCCAGTGAAGAACCAATGTGCCGGAGACGACATCGACATCAACGGACTGTGCCGCTACCGGTACACCACGGCTCGGTCTGGGATCGCTGCGATGATCGGAGGTGGGGTGGTCTCGTCGATCGGCGTGGCTCTGCTGTTTCGTGGGAGGCGCTTGCGCCACCAGGCGACGGAGACCGCTCTCTCGAGGACCCAGTTTTGGTTCTCGCCCCAGGGGTTTGGGTTGCGCGGGAGATTCTAGCATGAGCGCCGCCCTTGAAGGGGCCTCGGTCGATCTCATCGAGGTCGTGCTGTGTATTCTCGATCCGAGACAGCGTGATGCCACCGTGGCGCTACTTCGTGAGACCTCGGGCTTTTCGGTGGTGGCTCAGGCGGGCAACGGCGAGGAGCTGGTGGCGATGTGTCGTGAGCATCAGCCCGACCTCTTGGTCATGGACGAGAGCGCAGGTGAAGACGCGCGCCGAACTTTGCAACGTCTGGTTACGGAGCGCCCCTTGCCCGCGCTGTTGCTGGTATCCAAAGAGCGGATGTCAGGGATGCAGCGCAATCTCGATATTTTCCGTGTCGCGGTGATGGATCGGTCGCGGATGTTGAGTCGCGACAACGTCGGTCTTTCGAGCGTCCGGACCCAGCTTCAACTCTTGGCAGCGCGCGGCAAGGAGGTCAAACGCACCCTGCCGCGGGACGGCCTTGAGAGCGTCGTCGAGGAGCTGCTGAGGGAAGATGCCGGCCCGAACGGGGACACGCCTTCCGACGACGTGAAGGACATGGCGAGCATTCCCCGAGACCTTCTTCTTGTCGTTGTGGCTCCCAATTCAACGAGCTTGCTTGGAGGCCTGCTGGCTCAAATCTCGAGCACCCGTGTGCCCGTTGTTGTGCTGATGGATGGTGGAGTCGAAAATGCGCGTGCGATGGGCCTCGTGGGTGCTCGCAGCTCGTTTCCTGTGTTTCCCCTGGAGAGGTCCGTTCATCTCCGCCGGCTGCATGGGGTCTCGGTAGGTACTCTGGACGGCCCCATCTCTGTACAAGATGAGCTCATCTTGGTGGCCACTCGAGGTTCGTTCGTTCTCGATGACACTGTTGCTAGCATGCAGAGTCTCGGAAGCGCAGGGATCACATTTGTGCTCAGCCGCCATGAGGGCTCCGTGAGCGAGACCTCTGTGGCATCGGTTGTGGATGGTGGCGGCGCGGTTGTCCGCCTGTCTCACCGGACCCAGCCCTCCACGAAGGACCTCGGGGCCGCCGCGCTACTCCCGATCCACCAAGGTGCGTGGCTGTGGAACCACATGTTGCCTCGGCGCGTCTGAGGACCCCCGAGTGAGGCCATGGAGGTCAACGATCGCGCGAGTCGCATGCGCTGACCGCCATGGCGATCCATCCGGAGATCAGCGCGATACCACCGAGCGGGGTGATGGCGCCGAGCCAGCGCGGTCCGCCGAGCACCATCGCGTAGAGGGTGCCGGCGAAGAGCAGGCTACCGCCGATCCACAGGCTCGCGGCCCTGCGGCGCGCGGTCGACCATCGGCGCGTAGAGAGTCCTAGGGCCAGCAGCGCAAGGGCATGCACCATGAGGTAGAGCGTTCCGGTGCGCCAGATCTCGAGATCGTGGGGCGGGACGTGATCGCGTAGGAGGTGCGCACCAAAAGCGCCGGCGGCGATTCCTATCGCGCCCATGATGGAAGCTATGAATGTGCAGCGGCGAGCGTCCATAGGCAGACGAGTAAAAATACGGATACCATGGCGCAATGTCGACCGAAAACATGGCATGGCGCAAAGAAGCGAGCGCGGAGACCGAAGGGATTCTTGTGGGTGTGCGGTCGGTCTATGTGGCTGCGCGATCGGAGCCGGAGGAAGGCCATTATTTCTTCGCCTACTGCGTGATCATTGAAAACCGCGGTTCCGTGCCCGTGCGCTTGCTGCGAAGGCGCTGGCGGATCTTGGATGCCGACAGTAATTTGGAGACCGTCGACGGTCCCGGAGTCGTGGGAGAGACGCCCCGTATCGAGCCAGGGGAGAGCTTTCAGTACACGAGTTTTTGTCCGCTCCCGACGCCGATCGGTACCATGGAGGGGACCTACGACATGGAACTCGACGACGGTGCTGAGCTTGAGGTTCGGGTACCGGAATTTGTGTTGGCGGTTCCGACCGCAGTCCAGTAGCGCCGCGGCGCCTCAGCGGGCGGCTTAGGGGCGGGGCTCGCAGGGTCCTGCCGTGTCGTCCATATCGTCGTAACCCAGCTCGAGGAGAACGTCTTTTTCGTCGTCCTCGGGTTGATCCGCCTCGACCTCGGCTTTTTCTTCGCGGCGTCGTCTTCGGTAAAAGACAATCTCCTCGCTCAGGCCGAGCAGAACAAAGACGGCCAGGAGTCCGAGCAGCATCGCGGGCGCGTTGATGCGGACGACCATCAGCACGGCGAGCCCTGCGACGGCGCCCGCGCCCGCGATGGTTCGTTTGTTGAGCTCGAGGTCCTTCATCGAGCGGAACCGCACACGGCTGATCATCAGGTAGCCGAGGACCGCGACAACGATTGCGATTGCGACGTTGTTGGTGACCTGCGTGAGACCGATGGCGTGGTTGGCGAGGATCATCGCCACCAGAAAATTGGCCGCGATCGGGATGGGAAGCCCGATCATGAATTTGCCTGGCTTGCCCTGTTTGCGCATGGCAAGCACATTGAACCGCGCGAGTCTTAGGAGCCCGCAGGCGATGTAGAGGAATGCGATAAAAAGCCCTGTGCGTCCCAGGACCTCGAGGCTCCACCGATACACCAAGAATGCCGGGGCGAGACCGAAGGTGAGCGCATCCGCAAGGCTGTCGAGTTGCAGACCGAGCTCAGACTGGGTCTTGGTGAGCCGGGCGATGCGACCGTCCGCACCGTCAAAAAGCAGCCCAAAGACGATCGCCAACGCGGCCTTGAACAGCAGCCCCTCGTCTTGCGCTGGATCCACGCGAAGTTGAGCCGAAAGGACGATGCTATAGAACCCACAAAATACGCTAGCGAGCGTAAAAAGGTTTGGCAGGATAAAGAAGGTCTTGCGGAAGTCCATTCTTGTTCCTCGACGGCCGCGAAGGTAGCACGGCGCGAACTCGCGTGTATCCCCACGTCCCGCACCGCATACGCTCGTGGCTCTGCGTGGACATCCTCATCGTCGAAGGCATGATTGAACACCATCAGGGTGGTCAACGAGTCCCTTTTCGATCCACGATGGGCTCATGAGCTTGCTCCTGCGGGTGGCCTACGACGGCACCGATTTTCACGGGTTTGTGCCGCAGCGGGGTTTGCGGACCGTGCAATCGGTGTTGGAGCGCGCCCTTAGCACGATCTACAAACAAAGCGTCACGGTGCGGCCGGCCAGCCGTACCGACGCGGGGGTGCACGCGCACGGCCAGCTCGTTGCCTTTGACCCGCCTCTTGCGATCCCGGAGCGCGGCTTGTTGTTGGCTCTGGCCGGCGAGCTTCCTGAGGACGTCTCGGCGAGCGCAGCTTGGTCGGCAGAGTCGCTCGATGAGCTGCGGCTGCACCCAAGATTTCACAACCTCGGAAAGCACTACCGGTATCGCATTCGCTGCTCGAGATTGCGGGACCCTCTCACAGCTCGTTACGAGTGGCATCTTCGGACCTCGCTTGATCTCGATGGCATGCGCGACGCCGCGGAGGTCCTGGTCGGACGACACGATTTTGCATCGTTTCAGGCTGCCGACTGCCAATCGAAGACCAGTGTCCGGCGGATGCACAGTGTCGAGATCGTCGAGCTCGCCCCTGAAATTGTGCTGCCAGATCCTGGGCGCTATCCGTTGCTCACCACAGACGGGCGGGAGCCTTCATGTGTCGACGTACACGTGCATGGCGAGGCTTTCTTGAAGAACATGGTACGAATCATGGTCGGGAGCCTGGTCGATGTCGGTTTGGGGAAGCGAAATACGGCTTGGATGGAAGAGCTTCTGTCTCGACCCGACCGTTGTCGAGCGGGCCGTACCGCACCGGCGTGCGGACTTACGCTCGAACAGGTGAAGTGGCCCGAGCCATGGCCGCCGAAGCAGCCCCGCGAGCATTGCTGAGGCACTTCGGCATGGTCCTCGGATCTTGTCGAGCGTTCACCCCACGCGCCCTGTCACGCTGGCGACCGCTCCTCCAAAGAATCGGTCGACATGGACATCCGAAAGCTCGGCCTGTTTGAAAAGGGTCTCGATCGCGCCGGTTTCGCGCTTGGGTGCATTCTGAGCCCAGGTGGCGAGCGCGGCTGCCGAGAGCCCTGAAAGACCTCGTTGTTTGCCGATCTGGGGGGCATCGGCCATCAGAGCTGGGGTCGGGAACAACACCGAGATTCGCCCGCCCGGCCGCACAACCCGAGCCATCTCGTTCACCAGTTTTTCAGGCTCAGGCACCACGTTCACCACGGATGCCGCGAAGGCCACATCAAAACGGCTGTCATCGAGGGGGAGGGCGAGCGCGTCGCCCTCGACAAAATTGCAATCGGGCGTGTTTTTGCGCGCGCGCGCGACCATCGTCGTGGATCGGTCGAGGCCCGTCATGGCGATGCCTCGCTTGTGCAGCTGGCTCGTGAGTCGTCCTGGACCACATCCCACTTCCAGCGCCCGGTCTCCGGTTGCGATCGGAAGGGTATCCACCCAGTCCGTGAGGATCTGCATGTACCAAGGCCGGCAAGCGAGCCACTCGAAGAAACTCGATGCGTCCCACTTGATCCACGCGAGGATGTACGCACGGTAAATGATCATGTCGCGATCATGCCACGAAAGTCCATCGAGCCGTAGCGCTCGGTCTTGCCGAAGGTCTACGTGTGTATCGAACCGGGAGGTTGGTCTCCGCTTGAGAGTGGAGTGGTCGCTGCGCGCGGACCCGAAATGACCACTTTGTACCCCTCGGGTCCAGCCAGCCAAAGCTCTTGTTGCTGGGAATTTGGGTTGACCATGGGACCATCGAGTATTGTAGCGTCCGCGGCCCGAGCTCGCGCGAGGATGGCGTCGAAGTCGTCGGTGTTGAACCAAAGCAAGACGCCATTGCCTCTCGATGCATCTGTCGGGTCGCCGAGATGCGGATGATCGTGTGTTGCCCATTTGTGAAGCTGAGCGACCCGTACGTCACCATCCATCAGCATCTCGTACTCTTGCCCGCCATGCCCAGAGACCAACCCGAGGACGGCCTGAAACCACCTGGATCCCGCTTCGACATCGTCGAGAACGATCATGGGATCTGGACGAATCATCACGCGACGCTACCACAGGTCGAATCGCCGAGCGAAAGCCGCGCCCTGAACCGCCGTGCCCGCACCACCGAGAAAGCAACTCCTACCTTGTGTCGAGGACCGAGGCAAGAGGGGGGTCGAAGCGATGGTGCGACGCGAAAAAGGGGTCAGATCGGTGAAACGATGCCATTGAGGAGCACATCGAGGTTGTCTGCGCACCACTGTCGTTTGTATTCGGGGTCACTCATTACACTTTTTCCGTAGGTCTTTTCGATCCACGGGGCGAACTGAACCTGGTTTAGAATTCGATCGAGCATGAAGCCGGCGACCATCTCGATATTTAGATTTTTGCGTACATGGCCGGCGTCTTTTGCGTCGTTCAGGAAACTTGAGAGTCGTCTCCTATACTCCGGAAGCGCCTCGGGGCTCGCTTGTTCGCGTACGACCACCATGAATACGGCGCGTTGTTCGATGTATGCGTCCAAGGTGGTCTCGAAGAGCAACTCAAAACGAGAGATAAAATCATCTTTGGAGCGAGGCGCCTTGTCGAGCAGGCGCATGGGGATGGCGAAAACGTTCGCGCTGAATTGTCCAACGATGGCTTCGAGCAATCCGCCTTTGGATCCGTAGTAGTGGTGGATCATGTTCATGCTGGTGTCGGCATGCTCACAGATCTCCCGAACTGAAACCCCCTTGAACCCCTTTTCAGCGAAGAGCAGGGTGCCTGACGCCAAAATGCGTTCCTTGGTCGGAAGTTTCTCTGCGTTCTGCATGGCCATCGCTCAAAAAATCGTAGAGGCGCGCTACACTAAAATTTCCCGTTTTGATTTTTCCACTCGGACGTGGGGGCGACGGTCTCGATGGTGTCCCAATGCTCAACGATGGTGCCACCGGAGACGCGAAAAAGGTCGTAAAATGCGGAGTGCAGGCCTTCTCGGGTGCCCTCACAGACGGTGAGAACGAAGGATCCATCCGCGAGGATCCGGTGCACACGCTGGTAAGAAACCACCGGACCCTCGTCGGTCTCGGCTTCGAGTGCGGATTTCAATGCTGCGACGCCATCGCAGAGCCCTGGGTTGTGCTGTTCGAAGCTCTTGCTGTGGACATAAACGGAGAGCTGGTCGATTCGACGAGCGATGAGTATCTCGTCAACAAAGCGCTGAACGAGGTCACGGTTTTTCTCGGTGCGGTCGAAATCGGTGGCTTCGGTTGGACCGTCGACCATGCTGCGGCCAGACGGATTCGGTCCTCGTCTCGGCTGTATGTTGTCCCAGTGCTCGACGGCTCGGTCGCCTTCGAAACGAAAGACTTCAAAGCCAATCCGCCGTGTGGAGAAATCGTACTCGGTGTGAGCAAAGACGAAGTCGCCATCGGAAAAGGCCCGCACAATATTCACGCGGGGATTGCTTTTGGCGATTCTCGCGAACAAGGCCGCCAAGCCCTCGCTGCCTCCGTGTGTCTGTGGATTGTGCTGGATGTACTTCTCTTCGTCCACGACTGCGACCGCGGCCGGGTCGCCTGTTTCGATGCCTTTGAGGAGTTTGCGAATCATGTTTTTTCGTCGTTCACTCATGGTCGTCTCACTTCGTCGTTGTGCACTGGTAGTTGTCCCTGCTCATTGCGTTCGTCGTATTCGTACCGTGAACCGCTGGCGATTCCAACTCGTTCTCAGTGCGCCTCTCGTGTCGTTCTGGGGCTGGGCCCGCCCCACGGGACCGTGGAGGACGGGCCCCTACGAGCCGCGGAAAAGTTCGATTTTCGAACCGTACTGTGGGCGGCCTGGGAACGCCGCGTGGAGGGTGTGTCGCCGTTGTCGGTTCCGATGGGATCCGGTCGTTTTCGTCGTGTACGGTGAGTTTCGTCCAGTTTCGGCCATCCTATCGGGCGAGTCCTCGGTTTGAGGATGGGTCTTGAAGGCCGTTTCGCCGTCGATTGAAAGGAGATTCCCCGATCTCGTTCATGCGGCAACGAGGTTCACTCTCGGCGAGTTGGACCCGCCAAATTTGGGTCCCAGAAGAGTCGTCGGGATCGCCCTCGATCGATTCGTAAGCGACTTGGTGGCCGTCCGGCGACAGGCTAGGGGCTCCATCGTAAACGCTGTGGTTCGTGATTCTGTCTATCTTCGAGTCGAACAGTGAAAACCTAAATAGATTGGCAAACTCGATGTCAGAGTTGTCGGCGCTAAAAACTAACGACGAACTGTCCGCAGAAAATGATGCATCGGTCTTGTTGCCTTCACCAGAGGTTATTTTTCGGTGGTTTGTGCCGTCTTCATCGACAAGCCATAGGTCCCATTGTCCTCCTGAGAGCTTCTGATAGGCGATGAACTTGCCATCCGGTGACCAGTTTGGTTGACGACAGTCGTCGTCTTCCGCCGTGAGATTTTCGTAGGATCCGCTTCCGTCCCTACGAAAACGAGTGATTACGCCGTTGTCTTCGACATCGATCGCGTGGGATTCAAACACGACCCAAGTCGCATCGGGAGAAAGAGCAGGCTCGTAGGCCTGTGTATCCGATCGATCCGTGATCTTGATCTCATCTCCGGGAGAGGCGTTAATATTCGTCGTGTAAATCTCGTCGTGGTCCCCTCGCGAGGACGAAAAAACGATGATACCCGTGTCTGCATTCCAAACGGACCCGGGTAGATTGACATTGGTGCTGCCGTCGGAGACGAGAGTCCGGACGTCTCCTGAAGTGATGTTCACGACCAGAAGGTCCGCTGGGCCTGTGTTGTAGCCATCTTGGAACCGGGTAATCAGGAGTGAGCGGCCATCCGGTGCCCAGGCGGGGTTTTGTAGACTCCCCGAAGCTTTGATGGCCAGCTTGGTTGTGTTGACCTCGACCGGCGATGCGTCTTGGGCACATGCAACGAACGTCCCGGCGACGAAGAGCACGGTGCGGTACTTCACATGAAATGGTCTCAAGCGTGCGGCCTGCATTCTTGCCCTATATCAAAATAGCCGTCCGACAACATTCTCGCTCGACAGTCTCGACGGGTGATTCAACCGACGGGATCGTCTGTCGCGCCTTTGCCAGGGACTTCGGTACTCTTTTTCCCTTTTCCATCTTTTGCGTTGCCTCAGCGTCCAAGTCCCCACGATGGTCCATGGACCTCGCGCTTTAGGCTCGCCCCAAGTCATCCGCCGCAAGCACGTGGTAGGAGGAGGGATCGCGGGCTCCCATCGGGGATCTCCGGGGGCAGGGGGCAGGGGGCGTGGGCGCGTCCCGGCAACGAGTCACCCCGATTGCAATCCAGCCGTGTCTCCGTTCTTTGACGCGAGAAGAGTTCCTCGCGGAACGGCAGGTCGTGACGATTCGAAGCATGAACGGACTCGTGGGCGGGGAAGGCGCTCGACGCGGCGCGCAGTGACTTTTTTCCTCGCAAGAGGGAATGGATGTCTATGTTGAGCTGGAGTCGTGTCTCGAGGGATAACAATCCTCGGGTCGCCCAAGGAATTTTCGCGATGAAAACTACGACTGTCTCGACCGCAAGCGCATGTGGCAGCGACGCCTCGCCCGGGGGTAGCGTCGCGGGCGACGGAGACGGAGACGGAGACGCGATAGAAGAAGACTGCGAATCAGAGTTTCCGACGGGGAACGCGGAGCCGCTGTGGGCATGATGACCATGATCCGCAAATTCGGACAGTTTTGATTGCAGGCAGCCAAGATTGTGGCAGCGTGTTGGGATTCAAATCGATTGGGAGAAAGGTAACCTAAGGTGTAGTCGCTACGATTTGATCGGACAGGGGCCCAAGGTTGATGTGTCTGTCAGTTCAAATCTAAGCGGCTGTGTTTCCTGAGTCCTTTTGCCTCCAAATGGTCAGGGCTCCCAGCGTGTGGTCGGCAGTGGGTGCATGGCGGCACGCTCGATCTGATTGAAGACTTCGATGGGGTGCTTGTGAGTCGTCCCGTGCCTGCGCATCCCGGCGATCTCTCGCACCCAGCGAATG